>SKEQ01000165.1_pt1 | contig 72851 bp, 77 predicted proteins | sample 4826751 | NCBI WGS metagenome assembly SKEQ01 (sample SAMN11008805, study PRJNA524170) | human gut metagenome | biome: Human fecal sample; material: Feces; isolation source: fecal sample from pouch patient p44 | host: Homo sapiens | place: Israel: Tel-Aviv | collected 2013-07-11
TATTCTGGTCTAAAATGTTTCCGGAGCTGGTGCGATAATGCCCGATTTCTTCGGCAAGCACACAAGATTTTTCTGCTTGTGTTTCTATATCCTTTCGGATTGCTATGCGACTGCCGCGGATCAGGCCGTCATGCCCGGTAAGCGGCTGCTCTTTGACGCACAATCCTTCCTGATCGGCAGCAGTCAGTAACTGTTCATAGTTCAATTGGGATCACCCATTCAAGTAAATAATGCAGATTAGCAATAATAGCTGATCTGATGAAATGTTGCATACCAGAGGTCAAGAACATCTTTGCTTCGAGCTTCTATAGTCTGCATGATAAATCGTAGTTGCTTAGCGGGAATCTTTGATTTATTATGGCAAAGAAGAGATCCACCGTTTCGAGTAATCCATATTTTGGTTGCGGTAGGAGATGGAACTCCCTCACATACATGGACATGTACTGGTTCTAAAGGGTCATTTTCATTTACCCAGAAATATATGATATAAGAACCAATCTTAAAAACTCGAGGCATTATCCATACCTCCTTCAAATCCTCCTTCGCGGGCTAACTGCATAATAATGTGCGCAACAGATGCCAGATAATCCTGAAAATATTTAATTTCTTCATCAGAGAATCCATCAATATTTTCCCATTTATAATCAGGCAACCAACATGAAGCGGAATGGAATCCGCCGTAAACAGGTTTTTCGATGCGAACTTCAACCTGCTCTTTACCGTCCTTCTGAAGAGATTCAGAATGAACAATCTCTGTATTGTCGTTTAGTGTCATAAATGGATAAAGCATAATAACATCTCCCTTCTATTACCATTTACTATCATCATTCATAATATCCAGATCATGCTGAACACCCTCAGGAGTCTGTTCTACATCCGTCCTGGCATGAGCAGCAAGAAGATCTTCTTCCATCTGCTGAGTGGAGAGAAGGTTCTTAGAGTAGGCGAGAACCTTTCTCTGGTTATGAGGAGACAACTGATTACATACTTCTATGATCTCCTTACACTGAGCAGAGACGGAAGAACTCTGAACAGATTCTGCCTTATTGGGAACTCTTTCCATAGGAACATCAAAACCCATAAGCCATGCTTCGCTTACGTTCAATGCTGATGCAATAGCATCTATATTATTTTGTCTAGGCTTATATTTTCCTGATATATATGAACTAAGTTGTCCTTTATCAATATTGGCCCTTGCTGCCAACTGAGTTTGAGTAATTTCACGAATTTCCAAACCTTGTTTTATTCTTTCTTTTATATCAACCTTGTCCAAAGCAAAACCTCCTTAAAGATTTCTTTAATAGAATTATAAAACAGAGTTGAGAAAATATCAATGATTATTTATAAAAATTGAGAAAAACTTAAAAACGCCATTGACATATTTACATGACAATGGTATTATACAGACAGTTGAGAAAAGCTCAACTATAGGAGGTGAAAGAAAATGTCTTACGACTATAGAAAATTGCGCGGGCGCATAAGAGAAAAATTTGGCACGCAAGCTGAATTTTCAAGGAATATTGGATTATCAGAAGTGTCTGTTAGCAATAAATTAAACAATGTGGTGGACTGGGGACAGGATGAAATGGAGAGTGCAATAGTTGCATTAGAGATTCCTCTTTCCGATATTCATTCTTATTTTTTTACCCATGCAGTTGAGAAAAACTCAACTAAATAATTAAATACCCAGAAAGAGGTGAGAGAAGGATACCAACCATTGATACAGAAAGCGAGGTGAGAAAGACGATGAGAAAATTAAATGAGTTTCTTACTAATATTGTTGAGAAAATTTTAAAAAAAATCCGCTGGCAAAACACAAAGTTTAACCAGCAGACAATCAGCACAATTTTGGGATGGACCTTTGGATGCAGTTTGATTTTAATTTACAAATTTATATTTGCTTAACGAAATCACCAATCTTGGGATTATCAAAAGCAATATGTTCTCTTGACACGGTTTGTTCCTCTGTAGTCCCAAATCCATACATTGGATTTTTTCGGATTATTTTGGTTGGCTGCGATGTTTCATATACGTCAGATTCAATGGTAGCCATTTGCTCTTGCACATGGACTACTTTACCAGTCCCTTTTACTATTTCGAGAAAACCGAGAGAAGCTTTAGTGTCTGGATCCAAAATTTCGTGATCAGATAAGGCATAAACAAGAAAACGTTGTCCTGTTTTGATACCTTTATTAACACCTGCATTTATAACAATTTTATAGTCGTCATCCATGACGCTGACTACTTTGTATTGAGACATATGATACCTCCTAAATGTAATTGGTTATTTGATTGATAGCCTCGGTGGTAAGGGCTGGGCGTATGAGAATATTTTCTTTTTCATTGTTTATGTACTCTAAGATATTTTGAGTTCCTGAATCAATGGCGAATACTTTTATTTGTATAGCACCACTTTGAGTTATTGTTTCAACATTGCCATAAGCAATCACATGTTCATAATTTCCAGAACAATGATAGAAAGTAACCCATGATGCATAAGAAATCAGATTGTTAGGTTTACAAATACATACATTATGAGAACATTCGATAATTTGAATGTGAGTATTGGGAGACAAGTCCTTTAATTCTATCCGAGACTTCACTAAAAGCCAAATGGTAATTGTGAGAAAGAAAACAACAATCAGTAAAACCCATATAGGCACCTTCATCTCTTTATTGAACATAAAAAATATAAAAGACATTATTGCGCCCAATGCAAATGAGATGAGGTTACTTGTGTCTTTAAAATATTTTTTCAAACATAGATCACATCCTTTCAAAAAAGATTCTATCACGAAAAAATATTACATTCAATAGTTTTCGAGTCAGAGCTTTTACAATATCAGAATAGGAGAAGCACAAATAAAAGCCAATGGGGATATCCGGAAAGAGGTGAGAGAAGTGTCAAGTAATCCAGTTATGGAAGCAGCATGGTTTCCAAAATGGGAAAAACAAACCGAACCAGAATATAAAGATACATTATCGGACGCAATGTTCTTTGAACCTGAGTGGACAAAGAAAATAAAACAATGCGAAGCATTTCTTGATTTTATTAAAGAAATGGAAGGGAAGGACCTGGCTCCTTATCTTTCGGGCGTCTCTGTATCAGTAGGAGATGCAGAGACGCCTGCTTTGACTGTTAAGTTAAAGATTCCGCTACAGACTCGCCTTTTGAAGTCAGATCATACTCATACTTCAAAGAAAGTGTAGAATCGAAAAAGTTATCAGAAATAGGCTTAATATAACCTTCTCTGGCCAATGAACGGAGAGCATTGATATACACAGCGAATTCAGAATTTTTCATTAAAAATGTGTTTCTATGTGTACTGTTTTCCGAGAGGTTATTGTAAGCCAATTTCAATATATCTTTTTCGTTTTTAGAAAAGCAATACATGATACTATTTACTCCTTTCTGTAAAATCAGGCACCACAATGCCTGTAATACCAGAATAGGAGAGCAAAGAGGAAAAGTCAATGGAGATACCCAGAAAGAAGGCGAAACAAACAATGCCAAAAGTAAAATTAAACCGCGATGCTCCACTCAATGAAGCTGCAAAAAGATTTTATCACTTTTTCAGAGCTGGAAAGAGTAAAACCCAGATCTGTAAATTGATGGGATACAGTGATGCGACAGATTGCAACAGACTCAAAGCCCCGGAGTTCTTTACCCTCCGGGAGCTGAGAATCCTTTACAAAGAAGCACAGTTACCCGATGAAGAATTTATGAAGATGATCCGAGAGGAGAAATAAATGAAACAGTACATAATCATAGCCCTCTGCATCCTTGCAGGGAAGTACGTAGATATTCCGATCTGGTTAAACGTCCTCTTTGGGATATCCGCATACTGGGCGGTAAGCCAGATTAATAGAGAATGGGAGTAGAAATGACAGAAGAAGAGAGGAAGAGAGAAGTAGAACGAATTTCCAGAAAAACTCAGAAGTCCGTAAAAACTCCCTCAAACGAACAGAGAATCATCCGTATTGTTCGATTTAAAGCCGGAAACCTTGCAAGTTATATAGGCACTCTGGAAGAAGCAACCAGAAAAGCAAAAGAGATGGAATGCCTGTACGGTCCGATCGAACATATTGAATAAAAAAAGACTCATGTAATGCAAATACATGAGCCGGGGTGACTTTCTGCCACTTGGATAATAAAACCTATAAAAAATATAACACCCAGGTGTCAGAAAGTCAAGATTTAAGCAGGAAAAACCTGCTATATTTTTAACTCTTTTTCAGGGGGCGGAAAGCCTCTTAGAAACTCGATTAGAAGTATTAGACTTACGACCTGAGGTGAGACATGAAGTGTGGATACATAAGGGATACATGGGATTGCGGAGAGACCATGGAGATAGAGGAAAAGCATACCGGGAGGTATGGAGCCAGGGGACAGAAGAGACAGGAGAAGAAAAAGGCAACCCCCAAAGATATAGAGAAAAGAAACCAGTGGAAAAAGGAAAGAGACCTCCGCCGATTGATCAAATGGAATTTCTCACCAGGGGATTACTGGTACACCCTGACATTCAGAAAAGATGAAAGACCGGGATGGGAAGAGATGATGAAGATCATGGCAGACTTCATACGGAAACTCCGGAGGGAATACAAAAAAAGAGAATGGGAACTGAAATACATCTACCGTCCTCAGATCGGAGAAAGAGGAGCTGTCCACATACATTTTCTGGTAAATGCAGAATCCTCAGATAAAGACAACCGCACCGACAAAATGATTGCAGGATTGTGGAAGTATGGGAAAGCATACCCAGAAATCGTATACGAAGTCAATGACGGAAAACTTGCAAACTATATAGCAACACCTAAAAAGGAGTGGGAACCGGAAAAAGCAAAGGATTACCACCCATCCAGAAACCTGATCAGAAAAGACCCAAAGAGAAAAGAAGTCAAACGCCGGAGCCTGGTGGACAAGCAGAGGCAACTGATCTATCCTGCAGTACCAAAAGGATATTACATAGACAAAGATTCTGTACGGATGGGAATCAACCCGATCACCGGATATGCATACCGTCATTACACACTTGTAAAGATAGACAGGAGGATTTAAAGATGGGAGAACCCAGGATGGCAAGAGTAGATGTTTCCATTCTTGTCAGAGAAAAAGGTGCAAAAGTAAAGAAAGGTAAATACCTGTACATAATTGCCAGCAAGGATTTCCCTAAAGGCCCTGGGAATCCTATCAGCGGATCAGCGTATGTAGAAAACACAACAGTAAACCGAATGGCTCTGCAATGCCTGGTGGATGCCTTGCAGAGAATACATAGACCATCCATGGTCACAATCCACACAACCAGTGGGTACCTTCAGAACGGATACCGCAGCCTTCCGGAATGGAAAGAAAACGGATGGACCAGAAAAGACAAGAAGGAATTACGCAATGCAGACCTCTGGCAGCAGGCGGACAAGCTGTTAAGTAACCATGCAGTGCGATTCAAAATGCAAATATGAAAACGTGAGAGGAGAACATAATGTTTGAGAAGTTTGGAGAAATGGATTATGAGGAATTTATCCGTACGGCAGCAGCGGAGAGACAGGAAGGTGATCTGGAAGCCCTGATCACCCTGGCTGTAGAAAATGGTCTTGAAAAAGAGGACGCAGAAGATTACATGGAAGGTATCGTGGATACCCTTGCAACCCCGTATATGGCAGCACTTGCGAAACTTGAAGGAGAAGCTAAAGAACTTGGAATAAGAGGACACCAGCTTGACCAGAAAGACACCATCCTGACATTGTTGGATAAAAACGAAGAACTGTGCCTTGCAGTCAGAAAAAAGGAAAAGACATTAACAGAATGTCTGGCGAGGATTCTCACCTTTTCGAGCGAGTGCGCAGTTCAGGTACCGGATGCGATCGTAAAACTGGCAGAGTTCCGCATGGATGGCAGGAAAGAAAAGATGAAAGGTCCAGTATATGAAGGCGGGGAAACGAAAGCAGATGTGCGCAGGATCGCAAAAGAATATTATCTGGAGGCGTAAGTATGCTTGGAGTAAAAGGATTTGATAAAGACCTGGCCACTTCATACGGTTCAGGCGTGAAACTGGAAGCGGGAAAAACCTACAAAGAAGATGAGTGCAAAGTATGCCGCAACGGATGGCATTTCGTAGAGTATGCGCCTGACTGTCTGGGATATTTTCCACTTGGCTTTGGAAACCGCTATTTCCTGATCGAGGCAGCAGGAGACATAAATGAGGAACAGGATTTCCGATGCTGCTGTACAGAGATCACCCTGCTGAGAGAACTGGACCTGAAAGCTTTTGCCGGGATGTCTATGAGATATATGATACAGAACCCTAAGATGGAATGGCAGAGGGAAGTCGGACACCTGCAGATAAAACCGGAAATTGCGCTGGCACAAAAAGATGAGATCGCGATTGCGAGAGGCAGACACCCGAAAGTCCGTCTGAAGACGGGAGCAGTCGGCGGGCTGGTACAGGAAGATGAAGACAGGAATATCATATGCGCCAGGGTATTTTTGGCAGAAAAGGATGGGATATATTTTTTAAATTCCGGAGAGATACGGAGGGAAGAACAGTGAAACGCAGATTGATCGAAAAGGCAGCGGTACCGGTACCGAAGCACAAAAACAAAAAGATTACAGGGAAAGTCCAGATAGAAAAAAAGTATCTGATATTGGATCTGTTCCGGAAAAATACATATATCGGGCGGTATGTTCTGGATACAGAAACGGGAGAACATGCTTATGTATCAGATCAGGGACACTGGCATTCCTATAAGCTGCTGCGAATCATGGGATATGACCCTGTGTGCGAAAGTCTTTACAGTCCGAGGATATTAGGGGATTTCCAGTGGGATACGAAAGAAGATGAAGAGCTTGCGAAAAAGGCTCTCCTGCCAGAATGCGCAGACAGAAATATCATGACAGCAATTCAGGATATGGAAGAAGACTATGATAAAGAAAAACGCGTCCGGGCATTAGATAACAAATACCGCAGGATAGATAAACTCATGGACGCGATTCCAGAAGAAGACGGGGCATTTAGAGACTGGGTCTATAAGATAGGCAGCAGGGAAAAGTATCTTTTCTGGGACAAGGAAAACAGAACATACGGATGCAGCAACTGCGGAGCCCAGGTACCGGAAAAAGCCCTGGACAGACCAAAACAGGGAGAGATAAGCAAATGTCCTGAATGCAGACAGAAGGCAGTTATAAAAAAGAGAACCCGCCACATCTGGACAAAAACAAGGGTATGCAGACTGGAAAGGGTGACGCCGGAATATGGCGTAGCCAGACATTACAGGATAGAGATCGAACACCGCATAAGTGGACACGGGATCTATCTGGATGAAGGAGTCCGCATCCTTTTGTATAACAAAGGGTATGTGAAGCCAGGATACATGATTTTTTATAACCAGGATGGATTTGTTGAAGAGTGGTATACAGGACTGGTCAGAAGTAACTGGTACACGAGTAATCCGAGGAATAAACGGATAGATGAATGTTTCCTGTATCCGGAAGGGATCCCGGAAGCCTTAAAAGGGACCATGTATGAAAGCATGACCAATGCCTTTGTAGAAATGTCAAAGAAGGAAATGAAAGCAGATTACAATGCCGCAATGGCAGCAGGATGCCGTAATAAAGGACTTGGAACGATGATGGAATATCTGGCAAAAGGACGTTTCTACAGACTACTTCAGGAAACGACAGGGCACTGTTGGGCATACAACGGTTCCTATAGCGGATACATGCAGATAGATGGAAACAGCATAGAAGAAGTCATGGGACTGTCAGATAAACAGAAGATCAACCGTCTCAGGGAAGAAAACGGAGGCTGCTTGAAATTAGAATGGCTGAGATACTCAGAGGCACACAACTGCAAGATATCCAAAAAGAGTATGGACTATCTGGAAGAATACGGGATCAATACTGATAAGATAGAAACACTGCCAGGTGGGATTCCGGACAAAATGAGTATCGAACAGATTGTTAATTACGTAAGAAAGCAGACGGAACAGGGATATAAAACACCTAAAAGGGTGCTGGAACAGTGGGCAGACTATCTGAGCATGTGCCAGGCACAGAATAAGAGCCTTGATGAGGAATTGTTTTATAAACCAAAGAATTTAAAACAGAGACATGACGAACTGGTAACAGATGGTCAGAAACTCGATATCGTAAAAAGAATGAACACTGATCCGAAATTGAGGCAGCAGGAAGCTGAAAAGATGGAAGAAAAATTCTCGAGAGCTTCTGCAGTAATGAAAGAAGTAAAAGAAAAGTATGAATTTGCCGCAGACGGGTACCGGATGATCATGCCGAAAAGCCCGGTAGAGATCGTAAGGGAAGGATATGCCCTGCATCATTGTGCCGGAAGCTCCGAAAGGTACTTCAACCGGATCGAGAACAGGGAAACATTTATCGGATTCCTTAGAAGGGAGCAGGAACCGGATATCCCGTTCTATACCATCGAGTTTGAACCGGGAGGAACGATCCGACAGAATCGCTCCTATTATGATGAAGAACCGGGAATCGAGGAGATAAGGGATTTTCTGAAACTCTGGCAGAAAGAGATAAAAAAGAGACTTACAAAAGAAGACAGGGCGCACGCGGCAAAGAGTGCAGCCTTAAGGGAACAGAATATAAAAGAACTTCAGGAAAACCAGAACACATTCGTCCTGAAGAAACTGGAAGAAGATTTTATGGAGGCGGTATAAGTGGGGAATATAGTAAAAGACTATCAGGGATTTAAAAGAGATACAGACCTTGCTGTTGAGAAGATACGCACCGGCGCAATGACAATGGCACAGGGTGCAGTAGAACTGGGATACCAGTTAAAGATTGCAAGGGATACGGGAGTCCTTCAGGAATCCGGATACAGCTCAATGGGAGAATTTGCCAGGGAAGAATATGGACTCCGCCCTGACCAAACAACAAGATACATACAGCTGAATGATAAATATTCAGAAAACGGTTATTCCAGAAGACTACAGGAAAAATACACCGGCATAGGAAAGACGATCCTGATGGAGATGCTGACGCTTCCAGATATCATAAGCGAGGAGATCACGGAAAACTTTTCGAAAGAAGATGTAAGAACCTTAAATTCTGAGATAAAAGAAGAGAATATGATCACCGATCTGGAGGTGATGATGGAAGAGACCGACCAGAAACAGGAAGAACTTCCGTCAATCCTGGAAAAAACAGTCTACCAGCTGGGGAAAGACTATCCTGAAACGTATATAGAACTGTTTGAAGCCCTTGAGATCGATGACAGTCAGGGAGCAGCAGAGATCCTTGCCCCGAATGAAGAAAAGATATATTCCCTGCGTATTCCTGGAATAGGACGCATGCTTCTGTCATTGAAATTATCAGAACAGGAAATAAGACTGATCAATGTCAGGTCACAGGAAAAAGAGGATTTTATCTGGCAGCAGCTGGAGAGAGCATTAAGAAATCTCATGGATTTTACAAAAAATGCAAAAGAATCGTGGGAAAAACAGTATGGAGAAAAACTTCTGGAAAAAGAACATCTGGAAGATAAACCAGAGAAAAAACCTGCCAGGGTCCAGAAAACAAAGAAACCAGAAAAGAAAAAGCCGGATCAAGTGGAAAAAGTGGACAACTCTGTGGATAAAAGTCAAGAAACAGCAGTTGAAGAAAAAGAAGAACTGCGCACAGAAAGTACATCGCCGGAACCCGATTTTCAGACACCAAAATCCGAATCAGAAAATATCGAAAAATGTCAAGAAACAGCACAGCTAGAGCCTGACACACAGATTCCTGGACAGGATAACATCCAGAATCATCCGGAATATATGCCAGAACCAGTAACCGAACAGGATGTTCGCCCGGAATCAGAAATTGCGCCGGCGCAATCAGAACAGCCGGTAGAAAGTCCGATAACCAGAAAAACCTACATGGATTCTTTAACAGCATATGGTACCGCCGATTATCTTGCAAAAGCAATGAGATCATTTGCAAACAAAACCTATAGCATGCTTCTGGATCCTGCTTTCTGGGAAAGATGGCTGAATGAAAAAGTAGACCATAACGGAAGACCGTGGGAAAACTAAGGGTGCTTTCAAAATTCACATAGATATTATTCCTGCTCCCGAGCCTGTCAGAGGGAGCAGGGGAAAGGAGAAAACAATGTATAAATGTTGCGCAAGCCAGGACGGGATATGCCGTAACACATGGTTATATGGAACTGAATGCGATGGATATAAAGAAAAATGCAAATTACGGGGGTCTTATAAGAGTATAAGCAATGCTGCAAAAGCATATCAGCATGCAATCAGAAAAGCATTTGGAGCGGAGGATTGAGCCATGAACCTCAGACAGAAAAAGAAATTGTTTAAAAAAATAACCGGATACAATCCCAGAGGAATATCTTATGGTGACTCTGGATATCATGCAGCCATTAACAAACCATGGGGAGGATTAGCGGAATATAAGAGATTGAAAGCTACCGAAGCTGTAGAAGATTTTAACTTGGAGATTCGGAAAAGAAACAGATCAATAAGACGTTTACGGAGGTACACCAGATGAATCAGGAAGGATTACTGTTTCCAAAAGGAATCATCAAAAAGAAACGAAAAAAACATCACAAAAGCATCATTGACAGAGACATGAAGGGCCAGTGCTTCATATGCGGCAAAACCGGCTACACAGAACGCCATCACATCTACGGAAGTGCAAACCGTAAGTATTCCGAGCAATATGGCTTGACTGTATATCTTTGCCCGGAATGCCACAGGACCTCAGATGTATCTGCACATAAGAACAAAGAAGTCAGATACACCCTGCAACGGATCGGCCAGAGAACTTTTGAAACCAAATGCGGCAGCAGAGAACAATTTGTAAAGATGTTTGGAAAGAATTACCTGGAGGATGAAAAATGAACGTAGGAAAAGCAGCAGCAATATTTAAAAACATTTATAACGAGGAAACAGAAGTAGAGGACAAACTTACAGCTATTCAGGACGTAAGTGGATGGGCTACACACAACGGCATCACTAAGAAAGAGATGGTGGAAGTTATCCGCTGGCTGATCGAAGAATATATCTAAGGAGGCACACAAGATGAATGATGACAGAGCAAAGACCTGCAAACACAGTACCGGACAGATTGGCCAGCTTGCAGTATACGTCCTTCCGACATGCCCGAATATGAGCATGATTAAGGGAAGATTCGTAACAACCAGACAGAGATGCCGTAAATGCAGATTCTACAAGGAGAAAAAATGAACCTATATGAGATTACAGATATGAAAACGGGAAAAGTGATAGAGCCTGTAATAGCATTAAGAGAAGCATCAGAAAAAATCAACTGTAAGTCGCACGTGATATCAAATGCCTATTATGGGGGGCACCTTGCAAACCGTAGATATAGAGTGATGATGGTAGATGAAACGATTAAAAGAAAAGACATGATATGGGTAGAATGGGACGTATGCAGAAGACAGCTGTTAAAATTATGCGGGAGGGATGAATAATGGGAAGAAACGCTGAAGGTTATCCGGATCCAACAGCTAGTAAAGCAATCCGGGCAGCAGGACATATGCCAGAACAGATATATAAAGACTATTGTATCCTTCGGGCAATGGCATACCGTATGGGACTGGAGATAACCGGATTAAGAGACCAAAAGACAGGAAGGGAATACAGAAAATGAGAAAACGCTTAAGATACTGGTTATTCGAAACCAGAGGAAAGAAATGCAGATTCTGCTGTTTATTCTGCCATTACTGGCACTTATGTAAAAATGATACATAAAAAGAAGGAGGCCGGGAACAATCATGCTCCCGGCTAAAAGTATGAAAAAGAAAAAAGTTTTGCAATTACTCTTTGCTCTGTACAGGTAATAATATATCCAGAAAATGTGAGCAATATGTGATGCAAGTTTGAAGAATTTGTGAGAGGGGAGCGATATCGATGGACAAGAATATCTTAAGCCAATACATAGACGCCTGCGAACTGATTAGAGAGACAGAAGAGGAAATTAAAAAGCTAAACCGAAAGAAAAAGACAGTAATACAGACCAATGTATCCGGAAGCAATCCTGAGTTTCCTTATAACCCACAACATTTTAAAATCCAGGGAACAACATTTAACTATACAGATGACAGCCAACTCCGATATCAGAAGAAGATTTTGGAAGAAAGAAAATCCCAGACAGAGCAGTTAAAAACAAACGTGGAAGAGTGGCTAAATACAATTCCTCCAAGAATGCAGAGAATCATAAAATACAAAGTGTTTGAAGAACTGACGTGGCAGCAGGTAGCTGGAAAGATGGGAAGAAGAGCAACAGAAGAGAGCATAAAAAAAGAATTTCAAAGATTTTTTAAAGAAAATTAAAATTTGTCCCGAATGTCCCAAATGTCCCGATTCAAAATGTTATAGTATAAACTGAACTCAGTGGAAGATCATACAGAGTTCTCCTTCCCTTGAATGACTGCCAGTACCCACCTGACAGATCGCCAGAACATCTCACCGAGAGGGAGTGAGCGTGAGCCATGGAGCCGCAGGTTCGAATCCTGATATTCTGTTTTCTTTGGCAGGAAATTCAAGATTGTGTGTATTTTGTGGACATCCTGTAGAAATATGGGATGTTTTTATTGAAGTGAGGTAAAGAATAATGTATTATAAAAGAAAAAGCTTAAAGGATGATGTGAGTATGAAACCTCGTATATTTGTAAGCTCTACATTTTATGACTTAAAATACATAAGAGAAGACCTGGCGGGATTTATTAGAGTACATGATTTTGAACCGATTCTTTTTGAAGATGGAGATATTGGATATACACCTGGAAAAGCATTAGATAAATCATGCTATGATGCAATGAGAAATTCAGACATGGTTATTCTTATTATTGGAGGACAGTATGGCACAGCAGCTACTGGGGAAAAGGATGATGGATTTAAAGAGTTTTTGTCTATTACCAGAAAGGAATTTCAAACGGCTGTAGATTCTAATATTCCCATATTTGCTTTTATAGACGCGAATGTGTATGCAGAATATGGAATTTATGAACTGAACATGGAACAAATTGAAAATGAGAAAAATTCAATTATGTTCAGAACGACCAAAAACATTAATATATTCCGTTTCATTCGTGAGATAAAAAGCCTTAATAATATTTGCATTACAGAATTCGGAAAATCATCACAGATAAAAGAGTTTCTAAGCAAACAATGGTCAGATATGTTCAAAAAATACTTAGACTCTTTAAGAAATGATAAGGAACAAACAGAATTATTAGGAGCCATGGAATCATTGAAACTTATGATGGGAAAAATGGACGTCATGGTAAATAATATTGGTAAAAAAGTTATTCAGGAAGATACAGAATATAAAAAGGTTTTACTTTCACAAAACAAAATGATTTCACAAAATATAGGCGCAACTCTTTGTGCAGGCTTATCCTTTGAAGTAAACAATGAAAAAAGTGTAGATGAAAATTGTGAGATTATTCTAAAGAATTATAAAATATCAGCAGATTTGGTACGCCAATTAAAAAATAATGAGAGCGCAAATGATGCAGAGATAGATAAAACTATTTTTGATAATTTTTTAAACCCTTGTTCACAAGAAGGAATATACATATTTAGATATTCACAACATATGTTTTTACAAAATGATTTTTCGCTGTATTTATGTGACGAGGAAATATTTAGTGAAACAATGAAATATTTAGAAAAATATTTTGAACAGTTAAAAAGACATTAAAAAAATAAGGCAGCCTTCGGGCTGCTTTTTCTATACTCAAAAACGAAACGAATGAGAGGTGGTGAGGCTTGGCCAGAGCACCAGATAAAAGAATAGAAGAAGCCAGACAGCTATACCAGCAGGGAAAGAAACTGGTAGAAATCGCAAGCCAGTTAAACATTCCAGAAGGCACTGTAAGAAGATGGAAATGTACCCACAAATGGGATAGCGAACGTTCGGATAAAAAAAGCGAACGTTCGGAAAAGAAAAAGACGAAGAAAAAGAAAGCGGCTGAGAGTGAAGTTGAGCAGGTGATAGAAAATCCTGAATTGACTGATAAACAGCGGCTTTTTTGCGTTTATTACATTCGCAGTTTCAATGCTACAAAAGCGTACCAAAGAGCATATGGGTGCAGTTATGAAATAGCAAATGTAGAAGGATATAAGAACCTAGTAAAACCTAGTATAAAAGAAGAAATCTTTCGACTGAAGCAGGAACGTCTAAACCGAGAATTTCTTTCAGAGTCAGATATCTTCCAGAGGTACATGGATATAGCCTTCGCAGATATCACAGATTACTTAGAATTTGGTACTGAGGAAGTACCGGTGATGGCAATATATGGTCCAGTCAAAACAAAGGATCCTGAAACCGGAGAAGAGAAAACACTCACAAAGATTGTGAATACAGTCAGATTCAAAGATTCTTCCGAAGTGGACGGAACCATCCTGGCAGAAGTAAAACAAGGCAGAGACGGAGCCAGCATTAAATTATCTGACCGCATGAAGGCACTACAATGGCTATCTGACCACATGAATATGGCAACTGAGGAACAGAAAGTCAGAATTGAGCAGATCAGAGCACAGACAGAGGTTACAAAACTGAAAGCGCAGACAGGCGATAATGATGAGTTTGAAGATGATGGTTTTTTGGAAGCACTGAAAGGAACTGCTGCGGAGGACTGGAAAGATGAAGAAACAGGTATTTAAGTTTCGGTCTTTTTCGAAAAAGCAAAGAATGACTTTAAATTGGTGGACAGAGAATTGTCCAGTAAAAAATCACAGTGGCATCATTGCTGATGGAGCTATCCGATCAGGAAAGACAATCAGCATGTCGCTGTCCTTTGTTCTCTGGGCAATGAATTCGTTTGAGGGACAGAATTTTGCCATGTGTGGAAAGACAATAGGATCCTTTCGAAGAAATGTCCTGTTCTGGCTGAAACTTATGCTACGGTCAAGAGGATATTCGATCACAGATCACAGAGCAGACAATCTTGTAGTGGTCAGAAGAAAAGGAAAAGAGAATTACTTTTACATATTTGGCGGAAAAGATGAACGCTCACAGGACTTGATTCAGGGTATTACACTGGCCGGAGTATTCTTCGACGAAGTTGCACTGATGCCAGAATCATTTGTGAATCAGGCTACAGGACGATGCTCTGTAACCGGCTCAAAGTTCTGGTTCAACTGTAACCCAGACGGTCCGTATCATTGGTTTAAAACCAACTGGATTGATAAAGCAACGGAAAAGAAACTGTTATATCTTCATTTCACAATGGACGATAATCTGTCTCTGAGTGAAGAAATCAAAACCAGATACCGCAGCATGTATATCGGCGTTTTCTTTAAACGCTACATTCTTGGTTTGTGGGCGGCAGCAGAAGGCATCATCTATGATATGTTTGACGAAGAGAAACATGTTCAGAATATTCGCGATTTTTTTCAACTGTTAATCAATGGTAGCAGATATGTATCCTGCGACTACGGTACCCAGAATGCTACTGTTTTCCTGCTTTGGAATAAAGGGGTCAATGGGAAATGGTATTGCATCAGGGAGTATTACTATTCCGGAAGAGATAAAGGCAAACAGAAAACAGATTCAGAATATGCAGACGACCTGAAGGAGTGGCTGGATGAAACGAAGATCAAGGCAGTTATCGTGGATCCATCCGCTGCTTCTTTTATTGCAGAGCTTAGAAAACGTGGTTACAAGGTCATAAAGGCAAACAATGATGTACTGGATGGAATCCGTCTGGTAGGAATGCTTCTGAATATGGAACAACTTGTCTTTGCTTCTTCATGCAAGGAAACCATCAAGGAGTTTGCATCCTATATCTGGGATGAGAAAGCCTTGGAACGAGGCGAAGATAAACCAATAAAGCAGCATGATCACGCCATGGACAGCACACGCTATTTCTGTAGCACCATAATCGGTAATAGACTTGCCAAATTAAAAGAAGTAAGGATGTGAGAAGCATGTATACATTTACAATTCCAAGAGAAAGATTCGATGAACTGAATCCAGGTAAGCAGATGATCCGGCAGCTGATCAGTAAACATATCAGCATGGTAAGCAGATTAAAAAAGAATATGGCTTACTATGAAGGACAGCATGAGATCCTAAATGATTCAGGACGAGAAAATAAGCTGGTCTGTAATCACGCCAGGGACATCTCAGATACGGCCAGTAGTTATTTCATTGGCAATCCGATATCTTATAAATCAGAAAATGATATTACAGATCTGACAGACGCCCTGGAACTGGCCGGAGCAGATGAAGTAGATGGAGATAATGGCTTGGAACTTTCCATTTACGGTCTTGCCTATGAATATATTTATGTAAAAGAAAATGAAAACTATCTATGCATGAAAAATATTTCAGCAGAAAATACATTTATGGTAAAAGATGACAGCATCGAGGAAAATGAACTCTTTGCTGTCTATTATTATATCCGGAAGGATGATTCTGGAGTTTCAACAGACCATTATATGGCAACGGTAGTGACCCCAAACTATAAATATGAACTGGATATTGAAAATAACAGTACATATCAGGCAACAACAGAACCAGCAATACCACATTATCTGGGAGAAATCCCTATTATTGAATACCTTAATAATAAATTAGCTATTGGCGATTTTGAACTTCAGATTCCACTGATTGATGCCTACAACGTTCTGATGAGCGACCGAGTTACAGATAAAGAACAGTTTATAGATGCGATTTTAGCTATTTATGGAACGCTGCTTGCAGATGAGGAAGTTGAAGATGGGAATGGGGAAAAGAAAGATGGATTAACCGCAGCAATGAAACAGCTGAAAAAGAGAAAAGTCCTGGAAGTACCAGATGGAGCGAAAGCAGAGTATCTGACCAGAACGTTTGATGAATCTGGTGTGGAGATCCTGAAAAAAGCGATAGAACAGGATATTCATAAGTTTTCCCATATTCCCTGTATGACAGATGAAAGCTTCGGCGGAAATGTCTCAGGCGTAGCCATGGAGTTTAAACTGTTGGGCATGGAAAATATCACAAAGATTAAAACGAGATACTACAGAAAAGGTTTAAGAAAACGTATCCGGATATTCTGCAATTTCCTTTCACTGTATGGAAAGAGCGTGGATCCAACAGGAATCACAATGACATTTACCAGAGCCCTGCCAAAGAATCTTCTTGAAATCTCACAGATTGTGTCAAATCTCTGGGGAAAAGTAAGCAGGAAGACACTACTATCACAGGTGCCATTTGTGGACAATGTAGATGATGAACTGAAAGCCCTGGATGAGGAAACAGAAGAGAATCTGAAACGGCAGCAGGAGATGTTTGGAATGCAGGGAAACACCCCTCCAGATCAGACTGAAAAAGAGGAAGAAGAGAAAACATCTGATAAGAAAAAGGATAATGTAGATGAAGAATGATTCCTATTGGAAAAACAGAGCTGCCTGGGATATGTACCATCGAATGGAAGATGCGGAAGAAACAGCGGATCTGATAGTAAAGGTGTATAGAAATGTTTCCATGCTGCTAACCAATAAGGCGAAAGACATTTTTGAAAAATATATGACTAAGTATGGACTGTCAGAAACACAAGCGTGGAATCTTCTGAACACTTTACAGGACCAGACATCTTTAGAAGAATTAATGAATGCTTTGAAAAATAAGGATTCAGATAAAACAAAGCAGCAGCTTCTTCAGGAACTGGAAGCCCCGGCATACAGAGCCAGAATGGAACGACTGAAGGACCTTTTACAGCAGGTAGATACAATTATGCAGGAAACATACCAGCAGGAACAGCTATTTGATACCAGCTTCTTTCGAAATCTCTGCGAAGATGTTTATTATCGCTCTATCTACAATGTCCAGAAGCAGACAGGACTTAGATTCAGCTTTTCTAATATCAGTAAAAAACAGGTGGAACAAGTACTTTATATGAATTGGTCGGGAAGACATTATTCCCAGCGTATCTGGAAGAACACACAGGACCTTTCCAAAACATTAAAGCAGGAATTACTTGTAAGCTTATTGACTGGCAGAACAGACCGCGAAACTTCGGAAGTGATCATGAACCGTTGTGGAGCAGGAGCCATGCAGGCCAGGCGACTGGTACGAACAGAGAGCTGTTTTTTATCCGGAGAGCTGACAGCAAGATCTTATGAGGAATGCGGAATAGAAAAATACCGTTACCTTGCAACCCTTGACCTCAGGACAAGCGAGATTTGTCGGAGTCTGGATGGAAAGATATTTTTCTTAAAAGACCGCAAGGTTGGGAAAAACTATCCGCCCATGCATCCGTGGTGCCGTTCTACAACCGTTAGCGTCATAAATGAAGATATCCTAAAGAATATGAAACGAAGCGCCTATAACCCGAAAACAGGGCACATAGAGACAGTTCCAGCAACTATGACATATGAAAAGTGGTATGAAAAATATGTGAAAGGTGATGCAAAGGCGGAGGCAGAAGAAAAATCCGTCAAGAATAAACATTCTGACAGAGAACAATACGATAGATATAAAGAGCTTCTTGGAAAGGACGTGCCGAAAAGCTTTGCGGATTTCCAGGAAATGAAGTATAATGAACCTGAGAAATGGAGATTTATGAAGCTTGATTATCAGAGAAGAAATGATTTGCTACAGCATCCGGAATTGAAACTGCCAAATGCAGAGAAAGCAATGGCTACAGATGCAAAATTTGAAAAGTATTTGTTTGGAGGCACGCATCCGGAAGGACTGGCAAAGGGAAAGGCTTTTTCTGATAGACTTGGATATGATGCTGAGAATTGGAACAAGTTAAAACAGGTGATTATAGAAAAAGCTCCAAAGTATCCAGTCACCAGCAAAGGAGTAAACGGGTACGGAAAGCATATGTATGAACAGAAAATCATATTAAATGGTCTGAAGGAAAAGCCGGCAAATGTTATTGTCGGGTGGTCTGCTGATGAAAATAGCGTAATGATGGCAAGTGCCTATATTAAAGAGGTGAAGTAGATGGAAGTAAAAGAATTCGATACAGTAATTCTGAAAGATGGAAGAAAAGGAAGCATTATGGAAGTGTTTCCCAATGGATCCCTGATCATAGACGTAGGCAGCTCACCAGAAGATTGGGAAACATTGTACGATAAAACAATAGATGATATAGAAAAAGTTATAGGATAACCACCAGTCAGAAACGACAGGTGGTTTTTGTGACTATTAAAAAACTCTTGACTTTTTGAGTACACGATATTATATTTATTGTGTACTCAAAAAGTGAGGTGAGAATATGAGTCCAAGGACTGGCAGACCTAAAAGTATTAATCCGAAATCAGAACAGATTAAGATTCGAGCAACTAAGCAGGATAAAGCATTGCTAGAAGAATGTTGCATATTAACTGGAAAAACGCAATATGAAGTTGTTATGGAAGGTATCAAAAAGGTTTATGCCGAAAACACAAAGAAATAAGAAGTTGCCCCGCTACCAACGAAAACAACTTCTTATACACTGAGGAATAACCTCTGAAAATATTATAACATTTAGAGGGTATTCCTTGCAATCATAATTTTGAAAGTGAGGAATAAACACAAAATGAATAGTTTAAAAATAACAGAATATCATGGCATCAGAGTATTAACTTCTGCACAAGTGGCACAAATGTATGAAACAGATACAAAAACAATATCTTATAATTTTTCGTATAATAAGAAAAAATATACAGAGGGGAAGCATTACATCAAGCTTGAAGGAAACGAATTAAAGCAGTTTAAAGCCAGTCGGGAAATTCCAGATTGCCATAAATTCAGTGCTCATTTATATTTATGGACAGAAAAAGGAGCACTTCTTCTTGCAAAATCCATTAATACTGATAAAGCCTGGAAATCATATGAGTATCTGGTAGATTTCTATTTCAGAACGAAAGAGAATGAGCCGGAAATTTCAGAAAAGAAAGAAGTTATTCCAACTCAGACCAAAACAGAATCAGTCAAAAAGAAAATATCCATACCAGATATGGAAAAACCGATATTCGTGTTTAAGAATTTGCTGGCTTTGGCAGAAGAACAGGGAATTGTATTAAAACTCAAGAGAATTGAAGGATATGGGAGTGTACTTAAGGGTAATCGTATTGCAATTTGTGAGAATCAGATGTTTGAAAAAGTTGTATATGAAGCAGCATATGAACTTGCACATTATTTTATTCATCACAATCAAGGCAATATGATAACCAGCCCATTAGAAAAAGATTATAACGAACAGGCAGAGCGTGCCGCATTTATGATGATCCGAATGCTGGATATTAAGGCAAAACAGAAATATTGATTATTAGAAGAGCTTGGAAACAGGCTCTTTTTAATATGTAAATTTGCGCCGGCGCAACTGAGAGGAGGTGAAGGAAGTGAAAGTAAAATGCATTAAACGTTACAGTGATGTTCGATTGAACAAAATTATTGAAGCAGGAACTGTTCTGGAAGTAGAAAAAGCCAGGGCAGAGCACCTGATTCATGAAGGCGTTGCAGAGATCACAAAAGAATCTGAAAAGCTCACAGACAAAGGAAAGGAATAGGTGATCCGAATATCTCCCTCTGGGACGCGGGGTGAAGCGTCTTATTTTTGTGTCTTTTTCCGCCAGACGTTAAAGAAGCGAGTCACTCCAAAAACTGAATGGCCCGGGCGTGAAAACGAATAGGCTGGGCAGAAAGGACAGAACATGAGAAACAGATTAGTAAAAGCAATGTGCAGAGTACCCATGAACCTGCAGTTATTTGCAGAAGGAGATGGCGCTGGAACCGCAGATGGCGGAAATGGCGGTGGCTCTGAAGGAGATGACAATTCAGGTGCTAATGGGGAAGACACCCCTCCATCTTTTGATGATTTTCTGAAAACAGGTGATAATCAGGCGGAATTTGACCGCAGACTGCAGAAAGCTATCAACACTGCCGTTACCAATGAGCAGAAAAAATGGCAGGCAATGACAGATGATAAACTTTCTGAAGCAGAAAAGCTTGCAAAGATGACTGAGGAAGAAAAAACAAAATACTTGCAGCAGAAAAGAGAAAAAAATCTGACAGACAGAGAGGCGGCTGTTACCAGAAAAGAACTGATGGCTGAGGCTAAAAATACATTAGCTAGTGATAATCTTCCGGTAGAACTTGCAGAAGTCCTGGATTATACGGATGCAGATTCCTGTATGAAATCTATGGAAAAAGTCAAAAACGCTTTTCAGAAAGCTGTAGAGGCAGCAGTGGAAGAAAAGTTAAAAGGTGGAAAGCCGCAAAAGAAAGCCCCGGAAACAGATACACAGAAAGCTCTTGAGCAGCAGGTCTACAATGCTATGATGGGCAAATATTAAAGGAGAGTGAACACATATGGCAATTAATACATTAGCAACAGCAACATTATTCCAGACTACTCTTGATAAGATTGCGGTACAGGAAGCAACCACCGGCTGGATGGATGCCAATGCCGGACAGGTACTCTATAACGGTGGATCAGAGGTTAAAATCCCGAAAATGAATGTACAGGGAATGGGAGATTATGATCGAGATAACGGATATCAGAGAGGATCTGTTACTCTGGAATACGAAACCAGAAAAATGACTCAGGACCGCGGACGCCTGTTCCAGCTTGACCCTATGGACATTAACGAAGCTAATTTTATCCCGACAGCTTCAGCAGTTATGGGAGAATTTCAGAGAACACAGGTTATTCCGGAAATTGATGCATATCGTATTTCTAAGATCGCAACAGAAACAATTACAGCAAATAAAGCAGGAATGATCGGATATTCTTATGTCCCGGGAACAACGGGAACCTCTGCCCTGCGTAAAGTGAAAGAAGGCATCAAGGCGATTAGAGAAAACTATAACGGTCCGCTTGTATGCCAGGCAACACCAGATTTTATCATGGAGTTGGAATTAGAGCTTGCAGGAAAGATTACAGCAGTAACCTTTTCTAAAGGCGGCATTCAGACACAGGTACCGTCTGTAGACGGTGTACCGCTGGTTTCTACACCATCTAACCGTATGTATACTACAATTAAAATTAATGATGGAAAGACTGGTGGACAGGAGAAAGGTGGATATGAGAAAGGTGCTACAGCCAAGAATTTGAATTTCTTTATCTGCCCGACAACAACACCGATTGCAGTAACAAAGCAGGATATCATGCGTATTTTCAGCCCGGAAATCAATCAGAAACTGAACGCATGGCAGATGGATTACCGTCGTTTCCATGATATCTGGGTTCTGGATAATAAGCTGGATTCTATTTATCTGAGCATTCAGGAGGCAGAGTGATGAGACTGATCAGAAAAAATGTTGAGCGGGAGGCAGATGGAGCAGTAGCTGAAAAATTGTTGAATGATGGATTCGAACCGGTAGAAAGCCTGCCAAAGGAAACAATACCGGAACCGCTCGAAGAGAAAAATATCGAAGAAATGACAGTGGAAGAATTAAAAATGTTAGCAAAGAAAAGAGGACTTACTGGAATTTCTTCTTTGTCCAAACAGGACCTTATCGATATTCTGAAAGGGTGATTATATGGCAGAAGCCAGAGATATTGAAAGAGTAAAACTCCTGACAGGCGAGACGAATGAAAACCTGATCGAAGCTTATCTGGAAGAAGCTGCCGACTTTGTAAAAAGCTACACAAATCGGAGTGTGATTATTACACCGTTAGAAAAAGCAGTGCGGGATCTTGCTGTTATTGCCCTGAATCGGATGGGAACAGAAGGGGAAACTTCCAGAAGCGAGGGAGGGGAAAACTATTCATTTGAAACAGCTCCCAAACAGGTTTACGACATTATGAACCGGTACCGGCTTGCAAGAACAGGAGGGATAACCTTTGAGAATGCGAAGAAACAGGATTGAAACATATTACCACAGAAAGAGGATCATAAAAAAAGATTCTGAAGGCAGTACCAGCGAAGAGTATGGTGCTGCCTCTTCTATTTCCGGAGAGTCATGGCCTGCATCCGGAAAAGTCCAGGCACAGCAATATGGTCAGCGCCTGAACTACATACGGAATGTCAGGATTAATGGGAAATATGTCAGTCATCCAGATGATAAAGGCAATGTTCATTTTATCCTGGAAGATGGAACAGATATCCAGGAGCTTGACGGAATTCACTTATATACGGTCAAAGATCAGAAACCAGACTATAAGATCATTGCTATTAAACCGTATCGTTTCCTGACACTGGAGGTGGAACGAATATGAGTGTAAGTGGTATTGAAGAATTAGAGCATAAATTAAAAACGATGTCAGATCCAAATCTCAAACAGGCGGTATCTACTGGAATCCAGATAGTAAGATCGGCAGCAGTCATGAACTGCCATGTGGATATGGGCGAACTGAGGCAAAGTATTTATGCAGAGGTTTCGGAGCAGGATAGGAAAGTCATTGGAACCTGTTGGACGGACAAGGAATATGCACCATACGTAGAATTTGGAACCGGTCCCAAAGGACAGGAAAACCATGCAGGGATTTCTCCAGAAGTTACTCCTGCATATACACAGGCACCCTGGTGGATCCATGAGAGCCAGGTGGATGAAAGAGTCGCGGAGAAATATCACTGGTTTCACATTGATACTCCTAAAGGAAGATTTTATCAATGCACTGGACAACCGGCATATCCGTTTATGTATCCGGCATTAAAAGATAATGAGGATATCATCTTGAAAGAAATAAGAGCAAATATGGAGAGAAAATGAAAAATATAAAAGATAAGGTGTATGAAGCACTTCTGACGGTTTCAAAACATGTATCAGATTCTTACCCCGGTACATGGGCGGAAGATGCGACCATTCAGTATGTGGAAGAACAGAACAATGTATATGAAGCGTCCAGCTCAGAAAATGGTTTACAGGAAGACAAAGCTTTTGTCAGGTACCGGATTGATATCTGGGACAGAAAGAGCACGTCAACAACAACACTTGCCGTGGATGAGGCAATGAAGAAGACTGGATTAAAACGAACTGAATGTGCAGATATCCTGGACCCGTCGGGGATGAAGCATAAGCAGATGCGTTATGAGGGCATCATTGCGATGGATTCAGAAGAAGTTTATTGGACATAAAAAAGGAGGAATGAAAGATGTTAGCAAACGGAACAACCCTGGGATACAGGGAACATACGGATTCAACAAGTGCAGCTTATACAGATCTTCCGGGATTGAAGGAGATTCCGGAACTTGGTGTGGATATCGACAAGGAAGAAAATACTTGTCTTACAGACCCACATAAGATGTATGAGATCGGGATTGGTGATCTCCCAGATATCGTATACAAATTCAAATATGATAATACAAAAGCAGAAAGTCCTTACCGCGTGATGAGAAAAGCAGCGGATGACAAAAAAGTACTGGATTTCCAGGAAAAAACGAAAGATGGTACAGTCACTGAGTTTACCGCACAGGTAGCTGTAAAACGTACAGGCGGAGCTGTTAATGGTGTGATTGAATTTGAATTAAGCATGGCAGTTCAGTCTGACTTTAAATATACGGACCCAGCGTAAGGAGGAGATAAGAGATGTTAGATTATGAAAATGCAGGACAGGTTCTTGGAGGGCTTGATGACGCAGAGAAAACTGAGGCGGTAAAACCAGAAGAATCAAAAAAGAAAAGACAGCCATTTGCTTACTGGAAGGTCGGAGAAAGAGAATTTCGTCTGAAATTAAAGGCGGGCACGATTGAGAAACTGGAAAATAAATACCGTCAGAACCTCATGAATATGATTGATGATATTCCGCCGCTTTCTGTAATGCTTACCATTATCCAGGCGGCAATGGAACCATGGGAACATGGAGTAGATTATAATGATGTAAAGAAACTGTATGATACCTGGATTGAGGAGGGAAACAGCCAGATTGAACTTTATCAGAAAGTCATCATTCCAATCATGGTGGTATCGGGTTTTTTGCCAGAGAAGATGGCAACAGCACTCTTGGAGGCAGTAGAAAACGCCTGATGTCAGATCAGCTTTCTGAGCTATATTTCTATGCTTTAGATTTAGGCATTCCGGCAGAAAAATACTGGGAATTGTCTATAAACGAGATTATAGATAGTATGGACAGTTTACAACGTCAGAGAAAACGAAAAGAAAAGCAGACGATAATGGATAATTTTATCCTGGCAGAGATACTCACTGCGAACTTTTCCACACTGATATCCGGAAAAGGAGATATAAAGCGTCCATGGGAGTATTATCCGGAATTGTTTAAAGAAGAGCAGGAAACTTACCAAAAAGCAGAAGAAGACAGAAAATGGGAAGAGTACAAAGAAAACAGGAGAGCCTATATGGCAGAGTGGAACCGCCGCCGTCATCAGTGAATACGGCGGCTTTAAAGAAAGGAGGTGGAGAACATAGGAGAAGATCTTGCAAAGTTGAAAGTTACGATAGAAGCAGATAGCAGTCCTTTGAAAAGAGAACTGGATAAAAGCCGGCAGGAAGTTAAAAAGAGCACAGAGGCTATCAGGCAGGAAACAGATAAGATAAAGAATCCCTTTCAGAGAATCAAAGATATGGTTAAAGGTTATCAGGTGAAAGCAGGGATCAAAACAGAAACTGCAGATTATAAAGCAGTAAAAGACAATATTGAGAAAACGCAGGCGGTACTTGATAAATATTATGAAAAAAGAGACAAAATGGAAAGCCTTGGTGTTGATCAGGAAAGTCGTTCCTGGAAGTCTCTGGAATACGATATAAAGAATGCTGAGGCAGCAGTAAAAAGATATGAACAATCTAAAGCAAACATGGAGAAAAATGGCACAGATGTTGCAAGACCGGTTTCCATTCCAAAACAAGCACTGAATTTCGGAAAAGGAATCTTATCTGGAACCGGAAAAGTCCTTGGCAGTCTTGGCTCGGGAGCTATCAGTGCTGTGCAAAAAGGCTGGGGAGGACTTACAAATGCGGTAAATCTTTTTAAGAAATCCGTATCAGCAGTTGGGCCTGTAATCAGAAGAACTTCCGGTTTATTTGGTGCATTGATTCAAAAGTTTTCAACTGGTATTCCAGTTATTGGAAAACTGGCAGGAAAAATTAAGGGAATCGGGAAAAGCGCACAAAGCTCCTCAGGAGGTTTAACAGGCGGACTTAAGACAATTCTCAAATATACATTAGGAATTAGGAGTCTGTTTACCTTAACAAATAAGCTACGAAGCGCTTTGGTTGATGGATTTAATAATCTTGCTAAATACGATACCAATACAAATGCAAGCTTATCTATGCTGATGTCATCACTGACTCAACTGAAAAATTCCTTTGCAACCGCTTTTACACCAATTCTTGAAGTTGTAGCACCTATTCTGAATAATCTGATTCAGATGATCATACGTGTGGTTAATTCATTCGGTCAGCTCATGGGGGCATTGACTGGAAAAAGCACGATGGTTACAGCAAAAAAGGTAAATCAGGATTATGCAAAAAGCCTGGATAAAAACACTAAGAGTGCCAATAAGGCATCTAAAGCAGCGGATAAATACAAACGTACGATATTAGGGTTTGACCAGATCAATAAGCTAGATGATAAGACAACAAATGAAAAAGGTTCCTCACTAGGCGGCGTGGATGACATGTTTGAAACGACAGCCATCCAAAGAAAGTATAAAGATCTGGCAAAACTTATCAAGGATTCCTGGAAAAATGCAGATTTTACAGAACTCGGTGCGATTGTAGGAAGGAAACTTAACACCGCATTACAGAGTATTCCATGGAACGATATCCAGAATACTGTAAATAAGATTGCAAAAAGCATTGCAACGTTCCTTAATGGATTTATTGAGGCAACTGACTGGGGGCTGGTAGGCAACACCCTTGCACAGGGGCTAAATACAGCTTTTGGATTTGCTAATACATTTGCTGAGAACTTTCATTGGGGAAGCTTGGGAACTGCAATTGGAAATGGCATCAATGGCGCCTTGAATGGCATTGACTGGGAGCTGATTTATTCCACTGCCAGAAATTGGGGAAGTGGAATCGCAGAGACATTAAATAATGCAATCAGCACAACAGACTGGACACTGGTGGGAACGACTCTTGCAAATGGAATAAATGCAATATTCCTTTATGCAAAATCTTTTGCTGAAACATTTGACTGGAATGGTCTTGGAGTAGCTGCTGGAAATGGAATCAATGGTGCATTGTCATCCTTGGACTGGAATCTGATACGCACTACAGTGTCAGAGATTACAACAGGGATTGTAAATACATTGAATTCTTTTATATCTACAACAGACTGGGGATTAGTCGGAAAAAGTTTTGCACAAGGAATTAATACAATTATTGATTTTGCTTACGCAGCGGTAACAACCTTTAACTGGAAACAGTTTGGGATGGCAGTTGCTGATTTTCTTAATCAGTCTATAGAAACTATAGACTGGGCAAAAGCCGGACAGACTATTTCGAATGCAGCAAAGGGAATCTTGGATTTCTTTATTCAAGGTGTTGAAAATACAGATTGGAAACGTCTTGGTGAAAAAGTTGCAGAATTCCTGATTAATATTGATTGGAATGGTGTTGTAAGTCGACTGTTTGAAGCGATAGGAGCAGCATTCGGGGGATTGGCCGCATTTATTGGAGGTCTTTTCGGAGATGCGGTAAATAGTGCCAAGCAGTATATCATCGATCATTTTACAGAGGCTGGAAAATTCACATGGGAAGGCTTTTTAAATGGTATCAAAGATGTAGTAGTTGGAATTGGCTCTTGGATCAAAGAACATGTTTTTCAACCGTTTATCGATGGATTTAAAAATGCATTCGGAATCCATTCACCATCTACTGTTATGGCAGAAATGGGACAGTACCTGATGCAGGGACTGCAGGAAGGCATCAAAGGTCTGGTTGGCGGTGTTGTTGATATATTTGAAGGAATCAGAGATACCATAGGAGATGTCTGGGATACGATAACAAAAGCTGCCTCTACTGCATGGAATGGAATTTCAACGACAGTTAGTGGAGCCTGGGACGGATTAAAGACAACAGCTACCGAGAAGTTTGATTCGATCAAAGATACTGTATCAGGAACCTGGGAGGATATAAAGACAGGAGCTTCAACTATTTGGGAAAAAATCACCAAAACAGTAGGAGGAGTCTGGGATGATCTTACGGGGAAATCCAAAAGAGATTTTCCATCGATTTCGGGAGACGCCAAGGGTGCTTTTGAAGAAGTCAATAAAACTTCAGAGAAAGAATGGAAAGCTTCAGCAAAATCAGTTACTACGGCGTTGAAGGATATGAAGGGAGATACATGGGATACAATGAAAACTGTGTATTTGTATATCAAACGCTATTGGGGTTATGTGTCAAAAGAAACAAATAAAACATGGATCAAGGCAGCCGAGAAAGTGGCTGATGAGATTAAAAACATGGTTACCAGCACTGAACAGGGAACAAACAGAATTGCACAGGAGTTTTCCGGACTGGGAACCAAGATACAGAATAGCATTGGAAACCTTTACAATATTGGTTATAATGCGGCAATGTCATTTGCAAATGGATTCCGTTCCGTACATATTCCGGTACCAAGTCTCTATATATCCTCGTGGAATACTCACAGGCTTTATAATGGTGGATGGTTTCAGACTCCGAATTTTAGCGTAAACTGGTATGCTAATGGTGGCTTTCCGAATATAGGAGAATTGTTCATGGCTCGTGAGAATGGTCCGGAGCTGGTTGGACGTATGGGAAACAAAAGCGCGGTAGCCAATAATGGACAGATTGTAGATGGTATCAGGGCTGGCGTATTTGAAGGTATGGTAAACGCATTAGAGAGCTTTAGCAATAATGGAAATGGACAGAAGATGGAAGTGCATGTCCATTTAGAGGGAGATTCTAAGAAACTTTTCAAGATGGTACGACAGGAAGGACAACAGTATCAAAGATCAACAGGGAAACCCGTATTTAGTTAGGAGGCGAGGCATTGGCAAAATTTGATTCAGGGCCAGGAGATGACTTGATTATTAACGGAGTGACAATGCCCACTCCGAAATTAAATGGGCTTACAATATCAAAAGAAAAGGTATGGTCCAAGAATACGGGACGTGCCGCTAATGCGGAAATGATAGGAGATGTTCTTGCGATAAAATATACCTTGAAATGTACCTGGCCACCATTGACCAGAGAGCAGGTTGCAGTTATTGATACTGCTATAACACCTGCTTTTTTTAATGTTACATTTACAGATCCAGGAAGCAATACGCGTGTAACAAAGAAATTTTATGCTGGTACACCAATTTATCCGGTCTACACCTATGTGAAAGGCGTTAAGACCTACCAGGGGACTGGCGTTGACTTGATTCAGAAATAGGAGGAAAAGAAACATGGCAGCAGAACTGACAATTAATAAGAGCTTAACAGCAAATGGAACGATTAAGGTAGAAGACAAGATTGCAATGAGTCTCTTTGCGGAGATTTCCACAAACGGCGGGAACGACAGGATTACCCAGTCCATTCAGGATAAGGATGCTTTCAATAAGAACAAAAAAGAGATTCGCGCGCAGGTAGCAGCATTCCAGGAGACCGTATGGGAAATGCAGGACTCTATTTCAGAGGAACAGACAGACAATACAACAGAGGAGGAACCGACAGATGAAACTCAGAAATAGTCAGATCCTTTCATTCCTGAATACTTATGCGGAAATGAAAATAAAGAAACTTCCTGTAAAACTGGGATATGCAGTAAAAAAGAACGTATCTGCAGTTAGACCAGCATCCGAAGCCTATTCTGCAGAAAGAGAGGATATACTGAGCCGATATGCACAGAAAGATGAAAACGGGCAGTATTTGGTAAATGATGACTGCTATGTAATCCCGGATCAGGAAGGATACGCCGGAGATATCGAAGAACTTCTGAAGATCGAAACAGAAGTGGAGATCCAGAAAGTTACGGTTGATATCCTGGAAAAATGTGATGATCCCAGATATGATGCACTGACTATAGAAGAGCTGACAGCTCTGGAATTCATGACAGAGTAAAGGAGGTGCCTGTATGTATCAGTCAACAGAAGCCTTTGGAAACCTGATACAGCAGGATTCCCGAACATTCAAGAGTCTGATCACATATGACGATATCAGTATTACAGATGCAAAAAGCATCAAGTTTACGGGCGGTTCTGAAGGAGAAGATGATTTTTCCCTGGGATCTGTCATATCGCAGTATGTAACCGTAACAATCCCGGATTGCGCCGGCGCAATTGAAAACCATGAATTCCTTCTACAGATTGGTATGGACGTGGATGGGCTGACAGAATACATTCCGATTGGATATTTTACGGCAGGAAAGCCAAAAAAGACAGAAGACCAGATTGAATTTACGGCTTACGACCGTATGATGAAGCTGGAAATGCTTTTTTCCTCCAGCCTTCCGGATAATACGGATACAGTATCAATACTGAAACGTATTACAGAAATCACACGTGTATCAGTAGCAACAGATGGTCTGGACGCAATAGCAATGGCAAATCCTAAGGGATACTCCTGCCGTGAGGTTCTTTCCTATGTGGCACAGATGTATGGCGGATTTGCCATCTGTAACCGGCAGGGACAGATAGAGATACATACTTATATAGACAGCGATTACAAAGCTGGAACAGGGCGTTACTGGGACAATTTCGAACACAATGAATATCTGTTTAGAATAGAGAAACTGACCTGCTATACAGGAAAGGACGAAGAGGGAAACAGCAGTTCCATATCAGCTGGAAGCGGAGAAAGAACAGTAAGCTTTTCCAATCCGTTCATGACAGAAGAGGCATTAAACAATATCTTTTCTGCCCTTAGCAAGTTTTCTTATATGCCGGGTAATCTGAAACTTCTGGGAGATCCGCGTCTGGATCCCTGGGATATCATAACAGTAGAGGATCTGAACGGAGATTCCTATAAAGTTCCGGTCATGAAAATGGAGTGGGAATATGACGGCGGTCTGACCCATACGATTGAGGCAGTTGGTTTATCTGAAGAAGAGACCAATACAGATTATAAAGGACCGCAGACAAAAGAAATGGACCGCTACTATGCCCAGCTGGTAATGATAGACCATGCAATGATCAATAAGCTGGATGTAGATACAGCCAAGATCACCTATGCTACAATCACTAATCTGAACGCAACAAATGCAAATATCGAGAAATTAAACGCGGATATAGGAAACTTCAGGGACCTGACGGCTACTCAGTTTAAAGCGGCCAATGCAAAGATAGACATTCTGGATGGTAATTATGCCAATATCAAGACGCTTCTTTCCGGAAGCGCAGGGGTAGGGGATTTACAGAATATCCATCTGACTTCCCAGAATGCAGTGATTGATTCAGCACTGATTCGGAATGCAGTCATGCAGACAGTTACCATTTCAGATCTTTTAGCCGGAACCATTTCCACAGATAAATTCACGATTGTTTCAGATGACGGCGGGATAAAGATACAGGGAGCCACCCAACAGTGGAGAGACGCAAATGGAATAGTAAGACTGCAGGCGGGCAGGGATGCATCTGGAAGCTTTACTTTTGCATTGTTTGACGAAACGGGAAAAGGAACCTTGATTGACGCATCCGGCGTCCAGAAAGGTGCGATTGCAGATGAAGTAATTGTAGACAGCATGATTTCAGACAATGCCAATATTGCAGCATCCAAATTAGACATTAACAGCCTGTTCAAGGAAATCAATAACAGTGCACAGGTAATCAAGAGTAGCCGCATCTGGTTTGATGATTCCGGACAGAGCCTGAACCAGGCATACTCCCAGATGAGTAAGAACATTACTTTCGTACAGGAAACAGCCAGCAGTGCAACAAGTACAGCAAAAGCGGCCAGCGATACAGCAGATGCGGCGGCAGATGCAGCCAGAAAAGCGCTGGATACATTGTCTGGTATCAGCACCCTGGATGCAGTCGGAGCATTACTGGACAATGATGCACATGTAGTCCATACCAATCCGGATGGAACAGGGGGAGATTACACCAACTGCCATACAACGATGCGGATATATCTGGGAGATACAGATGTATCGGATCATATTGATGCTATTAATGTAACCGCATCTGAGGGAATCGCTGGCACCTGGAATGCCAGAACGCGTACTTACCAGGTAACGGACATGACAACTGATGATGGTTACGTAGATATCGAAGCTCAATATGGTCTGGAATCCAAAGCCCTCATGCTAAGCGGAAAAGTTCTTACGATCAATGGAAAACTCCTGTTAATAAAGAACAATGGAGTATGGATCCGAAAACGTTTTTCCGTCAGTAAATCAAAGGATGGCAAGATAGGGATCTCTTATAATATCCAGACCAGTTCTCTTGTTATGAGAAAACAGAAAGACGGAAAAACACTTTTACCATCCAGTGTGACATTTTCAGCATATAAAAATGACAATGGATTAATAAGCAGTTATGCAGGAATCTTTCAGATAGAAGAGTCCAGAGATTCCGGAAAAACCTACAATATCGTTTATGGTTCTTCCGGAGCAGAGATTCTGAAAATATACACACCGACAGGACCGGATATAAACATAATCCGCTGCACTCTATATGATGAAACAGGAGTTCAGACCCTTGATGTTCAGACTGTAACCATTATCGCAGATGCAGAAGGACTTTGCGAGGATATCAAAAAAGCCCAGGATACTGCAGATGAAGCTAAGGAAGCAATATCGACCACAAACAATAAAGTAGCTGATATCCAGACCGGTATAGATGGTATCAGGGCGAATCTTTCAGAAGTAACCACTGATCTCCATGGTCTGACAAACAATACCCTTGTTTATAATGCCCGGTACCATGATAATGGTGATGGAACCACTACACTGACCGCAGTGGTGTACAAAGGCGGCAGGGAAGTGACGAGGGAATATCCATCTTCCTGGTACAGTTGGACCAGAAAAACAGAGAACGGAGAAACATTCCTGGGATACGGATATACGATAACCGTTAATAATGAAGACTATATGTTCGGCGGAGTGGTAGTCGGACGATTTACAACCTATAAACAACAGATCTTAACAGTGAGCAGAGGAGCACTTATATTAAACGGAAAAGCCATCTGCTTTAGCATAGATGCGTAAGGCAGTCAGATGACTGCCGGAAAGGAGCCAATATGTCATTACCAGAAGAAAGCGTAGCAGTAAACACCCTCCCGGAAGTAACCACCATTCCAACCGGGAAAAAACTCATATTCACCGATCCTGACACCAACGAAGGCGGAATCATCACCCTGGAAAACCTCGCAAAACAGATATTACAAAATCTGACCACCCAAACCTTCGGCCTGGACCAGGGAAATCTGACACTTTTACAGGCGATTAACCAATTAAATAGTAAGGCGTTAATTGATACTCCGACCATATCAACTAGTGTATCCGATTATATTAAAACGCTTTCAGAAGGAAAAATTCATTATTTTCGTACAACCTCTAATATTGCTGGTAATCCTCATACAAGTGGTAGTTGTGTTTTTATAATCTATATTATTGAAAAGTCAGTAAATGGAATAGGCTTGTCCATCAATCATAGTTCAACAGCATATTATATGAGAATTTCAATGGGAAAAATATATTATATCGCTCTATCTTAAATAGTAACTCATCAAGAGTGGAAAATCGCATACAATTCGAATGGCATAATAAAGATGAAAAATATCCTTCAGGCTTAAAATTGGTGGTCGATAAAACGACAACTTTATTGCTGCCAATAGAAAGTTTTGTAAAGATGAAATGACATTTAAGCAACTTCGTATTCCCATTTAATATAGGTGTGAACAAATTGTAAATGCATCTCTTATATGGCAGAATTACCATGCAGGAGGTGCATTATTTTGACAAATATAGAACAGATCCAGAATAGAATCCTGGAAAAAATGCAGGAGATTTTATCAAACGAAGAGATTCAGAAACTGGAAAACGTTATGGCAATTGAATTTCATGGAATAGAGGTACAGCAGGAGTGTACTCAGCTGGTTACTTCCGAGAGCCACTGGGAAAAGATTCTTCGAACCTTTATTGCAAGCAAACGTATAGAAAACTGCAGTATAGGAACACTGGAACGCTATAAAGACTGTGTGACCAGATTAGTAACAACCCTGAATAAAAGACTACAGGATATTACGACAAATGACATTCGCTATTATCTGGCAATGTATCAGGAACAGCGGAAAATCTCAATGAGCTATATGGATACAATCAGAAGATACCTAAGCAGCTTCTTCGCATGGATTTCGGATGAAGGCTACATATCCAGAAATCCTATGCGGAGATTAAAGAAGATAAAAGTACCAAGAATGATTAAAAAGCCCTTTACACAGGCTGAAATGGAGCATCTGCGATGCAATGCGGAATCCCAAAGAGACATTGCAATCATGGCATTCCTTTACAGTACAGCAGCCAGAATAGGGGAAGCAGTAAGATTAGACAGAAAGGACATAGACTGGGGAAACAAAGAAGTAATTATATACGGAGAAAAAGGCAAAAAGGAGAGAAGAGTGTATCTGACCGACGATTGCGCATATCATCTTCAAAAATACCTTGCAACCAGGGAAGATAATAATCCGGCCCTGTTCGTAAGCAATAAACAGCCACATAGCAGGCTTGGAAAACAGGCGATTCAATCCATGCTTCGGACTTTAGGAAACAAAACAGAGATTCATGCTCATCCACATAAATTCCGGAGAACTTTACTTACGGATGCAGGCAATAGAGGAATACCATTACAGGAAATTCAAATGTACGCCGGCCACCAAAAGCCAGATACAACTATGATGTACGTAACGGTCAGCGAAGAGAACGTAAAAGCATCATTTAGACGATATATTTCATAATCAAAGATGATTTCATATGGAATTTTTGAGACTGCCAGAAATGGTGGTCTATTTTGCGTGGTAAGAATTACATCCAGAAGATATGGAAAATGGAAAAATTCGGAGAAGGGCATTACTAGAGTAAATGGGAAGAGGCTCTTGAGTTTTAGCTTATATTAATTAAAAAACATAAAAATGTTTGAGTATTAGTTATAGTAAGACCAAGAATTATCTATCGTTAATCGACCGTATTATTTACGAAGTCTTTCCATTTTTCCCAATTAGCCATTTTCCAGACTGGCTTCGCTCGTTCCGGAAATAATACGATTTTGCATGAATTTGAATTACGGTAAAAAATAATTCCAGATCCATATTTATATGTCGCATCAATAGGAAGATCATTCCCTGTATAGTTAGCACCAGAGAGGTGGAACAGAATGTACGTGCTAGATGAAGCTTTGCTTATCAAAGCCTGTATATCGGTCACGTTTTCTTTCAAGGCAAGCTTTGAGGTGTTACTATTTTATTTGTACCCAGTTCTCAATTTGACTACTACCATACACTATACGCACAAAAAGATTACTCGTATTAGCTTTAAGTTGTATACGAATCCAAACCACATCAAATGATATGTATGCGGCATTTTCTATTATTCCATACAAAATTCTAAGTCCTTCATTTGTTGTTGTATATTTTGAGTCGAAAGCTGCGATATTTTTGGTCATTGAGATGTAAAGCTTCGAGGTGTTACTATTTAAGCTTTAGAAATGTATGTGAAAACTTGTCGAATTAACCAATCGTTTTTTAATTCGTTAACACCATAAACACTTGCTTTCTTTTTTAAAGGATGTATTTGAAAAAGCATTGGGGTACCTACCTGAGTAACATAATTTATTATCAAATTATGCGTTGGTAAATAATCATCTGGAATATCGCATATATCAACAAAATCGGTTGTAGATGGATGGAATGCTTTTATACTAATGTTTATAAACACAGATACTAACCTACCAAATTTATAAAACGTAATTTCTTTGACAGTACTTTCTTCAATCCGTTGACTTTGTATTAGACTTGCAGAGTATTTTGAATATTTTGCATTACTATTTGAACAAACAAGAACCCATGCTAAAGGACATCCCATCAAGGATGTCTTTTATTATGGATTTTTAGAAAAGGAGGAAGGCGGTGTGATATTTGAAAAGGAAATCAACATATATGCCAAGGATGCCATCCTGAAACGTTTTCAGGCAAACGAAACAAGTATTTCTATTACTCAGGGAAAGATTTCAGCTCTGATCAGCGAGAGTGAACTGGTTGAATTACAGAACAGTAAAGAAACCATGTACAGCAAGTTAGCAAGTGTTCAGATGGATGTATCTGGTCTGACAGAAAGCTTCTCGGATCTGACAACAAAGTATGATACAGTAACTGGTCAGTACAGCGCTCTTGATGCAAAAGTAGCGGAATACAAGAGAGGAGTAGATGGTTTATCTGCGAACATTACTGCAGTAAATACAAGACTGTCAGAAAATTATAGTACGACAGAGGCGATGAATGCAGCAATAAAAGCCAGCGTAGACGGCTTATCAACTACAGTATCAAAGACATATGCAACAACTGAAAATTTGACAGCTGCGCAGGAAAGTCTAAGGCAGCAGGCACAAGAATATGCTTCAGATGCAGAGACTGCAGCCACGAAAGCAGGACAGGATGCTGCGAAGGCAGCTCAGGAAGAGGCTTTAAAACTTGCCCAGGAATCTACGGATGAGAAGTTAAAGAAATACAGCACCACAATAGAAATGAATTCGGCAATAAAACAATCAGCTGACAGTATTTCTCTGGCGGTTTCTGAAAGCTACGTAAAAAATGATACATTAAAGAGCTACGCAACCACGGAAGCGATGAATGCTGCTATTGAGGTATCTGCCAATAAAATAACCTCTCGTGTGGAATCTTTAGGAGAAACTATAGACCAGAAAAACGGCAATTTCTATGGACTAGATGTTCCAACAACCAGTAATGCCCCGGCATCTTCCTGGACATCAGAAGAGTTGAAACAGCAGCATAATGGAGACATCTACATCCAAACTACTACTGGAAATACCTACAGGTATTTTTACGGTGATACAGGCCTTATCATAAAGTTTTCAGAAAATTGTAGGACAGAGAGTACAACTTATGACTATGTGAAAATTTTTTATAATGATAATGGAACGATGAAGTGTGCTGCAAAGCTGGGTGGAACCAGTATTGCAGGAGCGACTGTTTATGTACCAACTCAGGAATTCTATGTATACTGGCATACAGATGACAGTCAGGATTCTTTCTATGGATTCAAGATTGATTCTGTTACTCAGGGAGCTGGAACAAAGACCGGATCAGCAGATGGACTTCCTGGATATACAGCAACAATTTTGAGCGCTGAAACATATCCGGAGAGCAGTCATGGCAATTATGGAAATAACGTCAATCAGCTCTGGAAATGTACAGGCCCTGCTGTAGGTACGAATACATCTTTCTGGCAGAGAATAGAAACGGTCACCAAATCAGAAGTAAGTTCCCTGATAGAGCAATCAGCAGACAGCATTCGCCTGCAGGCCAAGAAAATAATGTGGCAGAGTGATTATTCCTCTATGACTGAAGCTGGAGAATTAACCTGTACAGGAGCTTCTATTCAAGGTGATTTAACAACAAAGCAACCGTGGAATAACTCTTATAAAATTACTGAACTGAAAGAAGGAGTTATTAAAGGATATAAAGGCGATACGCAAACCGGTCTGCTGGATATGTCAGCATACTACTCAGACAATTTGAGACATGTTGCGCTAAATGGTTTTGACTATCTTCATTTGCAGGCAGGTACAGATATTCTGGTAGAGCAAACAGTTACTTTTGAAAAAGAGATAAAAGTTACAAATGGTTGTAAGCTGCGTGTGAATTTTATAGATTCCATAGTATCTGGAAACGGAATCCAGATACCAGCAGATTTAAATATAGGAGAACCGGGAGTTGCAAGAGAACTATATGTAACTGGAACGATAGAGGCAACTGGGACGATAACAAGCCCTTGGGCAACCAAAAACTATGCTTTTAATACTTCTGCGAATTTGTATATAACATCTGATGGAGTTATTAAACGTGCAATGAGTGGTTCATCTAAGAGGTATAAAAATCACATAGCAGATTTAGAGGAAACAGATGTGAAGGGACTATACGGTTTACCTGCTGTACTGTTCAAATATAAAGAAGAACTTCTTAGTGATGAAAGCGAAGACTATAATAGAGTAGTACCAGGCTTTTATGCAGAAGCAATGGATAAATATTACCCAGATGCATGCCGATATAATGAATTAGGTCAGCCAGAAGACTGGGATCCAAAGAAACTCCTTCCTGCAGTTGTAAAATTAGTACAGTTGCAGAAAGAAGATATTGATACAGTTAAAAAATATTGCCCAGAACACGGCCACGGAATCTTAAATGAAGATGGCAAATGCATTATCCTACTTAATGCAATAGAAAACCAATATTACATAACTCTCACAAAATATGGAGAAGGAGATCTCTATATTTCAAAAAAGGATACCAGCAGTTTCATTATAACAGGAACCCCAGATCTGGAATTTGACTGGCAGGTAACTGCAGCATAGGAGAACATATGAAGAAAATCAGAGCAGAACCGAAAGGTTCTTTTTATTTTACCCAAATTGCGCCGGCGCAATTGCCAGAAAGGAAAAAGAGATGGAAACAATCATTTCAGCCTGCATCAGTGCAGCGGTTACATTAATTGTATGTGTGATCAGCAATAATGCACAGCAGGAAAAGACACGAACTCTTATGGAGTACAAGCTGGAAGAACTGACTAAAAGAGTAAATGAACACAATAACCTTATCAAAAGAACTTATGCTCTGGAAGAAAAAATGAGTGTGCATGAGGAACAGATTAAGGTTGCGAATCATAGAATAGAAGACCTAGAAAGAAAAGGAGAATGATTATGGAACAGATTATCAACTATGTAAAACCGGAACTCATCGTAGTAGCAATTGCCCTGTATTTCGTGGGAATGGCATTAAAACAGGCACAGGCAGTAAAGGATAAGTACATCCCTCTCATCCTTGGTGGAATCAGCATTGCAATTTGTGCGATCTATGTGTTTGCCACCTGCACCTGCGGTACCGGACAGGATATTGCAATGGCAATCTTTACAGCAATCACACAGGGAATCCTGATTGCTGGTCTTTCTACATATGTGAACCAGATTGTAAAACAGGCAAATAAAGACGAATGATTCAGGGGATGAGGAATCATCCCCTTTGGAGGAAATGCTTATGGATAAGCAAAATATAACTGTGTTGAGAAAAATACTGTACGCAGTGGAATCCGGAGATCAAGTATATGGTAAGCAGGATTATTCCTGCTTTGCCGGGGTCGGAGCGAACTGTAGCAATGAAAAAGTTATTACGATCGGTGCGGGGCAGTGGTACGCAGGAGAAGCAAAAGAACTGTTATACCGGATTCAGAGAGCAAACCCGAAGCTATTCAAAGACATGGATAATGCAGGTATGGAAAAAGACCTGCTGATGAAGAGCTGGGATACATACGCCGTAACAGCGGAATCTGCGAAAGGACAGTGCATTGTAAGTATCATCAGCACTGACCTCGGGAAGAAATGCCAGGACGAGTATATGGAAGACCAGATACGAACATACACCCCGACTATCGAAAAAGCCTACGGAACCATGCCAGACACCGCAATGATGGAATGCATCAATATTCTACATCAGGGTGGTTTTGATGCACTGAAGAGGATCTTGTCTAAAACTCCGGAACCATATACCGCAGATAAGATTTACACAACACTGCGTCAGGATCCTGCAGACCCGACACCGAACCAGGTTGGTGACTATGAAGGCAGACAGAAAGCGGTAATCAGCATGATTCGGAAGTATGCTGTGACTGCGGAAAGAAAGGAAGATACGACAATGACAAAAACAGAAAAAGCAATCAAACAGATGGAATCATGGGCGGCAGACAATTCTCATGGATATGATCAGATATACAGATGGGGAGAAAAAGGAGATTACGACTGTAGTTCAGCAGTGATCAGCGCATGGCAGGCAGCAGGCGCCCCAGTCAAGACAAAAGGAGCAACTTACACAGGCAACATGAAAGCGGTATTCCTTTCCTGCGGCTTCGCTGACGTGACCAGTAAGGTTAACCGATCGACTGGCTCAGGACTCCAGAGGGGAGATGTGCTGCTGAATGAGACACATCATGTTGCAATGTACTGCGGAAATGGAAAAGAAGTAGAAGCATCTATAAACGAAAAAGGTACTGCGACAGGCGGACAGCCGGGAGATCAAACCGGAAAGGAATTCCTGGTAAGAAGTTATCGAAACTATCCGTGGGATTGCGTTCTGCGGTACCAGGAAAGCAACTCTGGAAGTACAACAACAACCACCGAAAAAGTGGCATATGCAGCCAGAATAAGCAAAGACACCCAAACGTTCGTGGACGCCGGCAAGACAAAATCAACCCTGTGGCCGAAGATAAAAAAGAACACCTTGGTGGATGTGATCAAAGGAGCAACTATCAAAGACTCTGCCGGAAAGAAATTCTACCTTGTTCGACTCGGACACCCGTCTGAGGGATTCGTACGAGAATACGTGCTGGCAGGAAGTTTTAAGAAGATAAAATAATCTTCTAACTGAGTTTATTCTGAAAACTACCAAGTCAAGAATTGATATGAATATAATGAAAAAGGTCAACGAAGCTTAAATTCGCTGACCTTATTTTTGAAATATTGTATCATCTTCATATAATTTTCGTGTTGCATTTTGTGTTGCATAGGTATATAATACGTTAAGTCGAAGCTGATTTTATTACACATGCAAATAATAAAATATGCAGTAAAAACAAGGGCTTCGAGAAAATGTAGTAAAATAGCGGTTTACGGGAAATGCACCAATACGGGTTCAAATCCTGTTGCCCCGACTGATGATAATAATATAAAGTAATGCTATAAAGTAATGCAGAAGTTTTTCTTGACGAGTGCTTCGGCTTTATGTTAATATCATCTTCAGAGGTTTTATTAAAAATATAAGAGAAATGCACGGATGAGGAATAGTACACATGGACCAGAGCACAGAGAACTGCTGGGAGCTGAGAAGCAGTGGAAGGAAATTGTGGAACTCGCCTTTGAGCAGCTGCCTGAAACCTTCTGAGAGTAGGTGCAGACGGTGTCCACCGTTATATGGAGAGGATATAAGAACGATGACTCGTTCCGTATCCCATGAGTGTATGACGTAGTTCATAAAATAAGAGTGGTACCGCGTAAGATAATAGTATCTTTCGTCTCTTGCAGATAAGTCTGTGGGGATGAGAGATTTTTTTTATGTCAATTTTAGCTGGATCAGATAAATCGTCCGTTTCAGTCCGCTTCAATAAAAACAGGCAGAGGATTTATATTCAATGATCAAAACGGTAAGATTTCAGCCCACAGGAAAAACATAATATTTACATAATGGAGGAAGAGAAAAATGATGAATCCAAGCAAGTATCAGAGACAGTATTTCATGCCGCCTGTTAAATGCATGAAATGGGCAGAAAAAGAATATGTAGACAAAGCACCAATCTGGTGTTCTGTAGACCTTCGTGATGGAAACCAGGCACTTGTAATCCCAATGAGCCTGGAGCAGAAAATTGAATTTTTCAAACTTCTTGTTAAAATTGGTTTCAAAGAAATCGAAGTAGGTTTCCCTGCTGCTTCTGAGACAGAATATGAATTTCTGCGTACTTTAATTGAACAGAATCTGATTCCGCAGGATGTAACTATCCAGGTTCTTACTCAGGCAAGAGAGCATATTATCCGTAAGACTTTTGAAGCTGTTAAGGGTGCTCCCAAAGCAATCGTACATGTATATAATTCCACATCTGTTGCACAGAGAGAGCAGGTATTTAAGAAATCTAAAGAAGAAATCTTAAAGATTGCAGTAGATGGAGCTGCATTATTAAAGAAGCTTGCTGATGAAACAGAAGGAAATTTCCAGTTTGAATACAGCCCTGAGAGTTTTACAGGTACAGAGCCAGAATATGCACTGGAAGTTTGTAATGCAGTTCTTGATGTATGGCAGCCGACAGCTGACAACAAATGTATCATCAACCTGCCTGTAACTGTACAGCACTCCATGCCACATGTATACGCAAGTCAGGTAGAGTATATGTGTGAGAACCTGAAATACCGTGAAAATGTAATCGTATCTCTTCATCCGCATAACGACAGAGGGTGTGGTGTTGCAGATTCTGAGATGGGCTTACTTGCAGGTGCGGACAGAATAGAGGGTACTTTATTCGGAAATGGTGAACGTACCGGTAATGTGGATATCGTCACACTTGGCATGAATATGTATTCCCAGGGAGTAGATCCGAAACTTGACTTCTCCGATATGCCACATATCTGTGAGGTATACGAAGAATGCACAGGAATGAAAGTCAGTGAAAGAAGTCCATACAGTGGTGCCCTTGTATTTGCTGCATTCTCCGGTTCTCATCAGGATGCGATTGCCAAAGGTATGCACTGGAGAGATAACAAAGATCCGGATCACTGGAATGTACCGTATCTTCCAATTGATCCGAAAGATGTTGGCAGAAACTATGACGCAGATGTAATCCGTATTAACAGTCAATCCGGTAAGGGCGGTGTCGGATATATCCTTGAGACAAAATTCGGCCTGAATCTTCCACCGAAAATGCGTGAAGCAATGGGATATGCAACAAAAGCAGTATCTGATCATAAACATAAAGAGCTTCATCCGGATGAGATCTTCAGCCTGTTTAAACAGACATTTGAAAATATTGTGGAACCATACAGTATCAATGAAGTCCATTTCCAGCAGAAAGACGGCGGTATTGTGACACAGGTTACTTCCAGTTTCCAGGGAAAGACGATTACAACAGAGGCTACAGGTAACGGACGTCTTGATGCAGTCAACAACGCATTAAAGAAAGCATATGAGCTGAAATATACACTGGAGACTTATCAGGAGCATGCTCTGGAACGCAGCTCAAGTTCCAAAGCTATCGCTTATGTAGGTATTAAAAAACCAGACGGAACTCTTGCGTGGGGAGCAGGAGTAGATGCGGATATCATCAAAGCCTCTATCGATGCTCTTGTAACAGCAATAAATAATCGATAATCGTTACTTTAAAATGAAAGAAGTAAACGAAATTGATTATATTAGCAGCTCATTGAATGTGAAGTAAGTAACAATTTTGTATTCGTATCTTAGAAAGAAATTCAAAATTCAGATTGACATAAGATAAAAAATATCGGGTACTTGGCAGGATGTGTGATGGATATCCTGCCAAGTATCTTTTTGTATTTTTATATGTACAAAAATCCTTTAAGTACAGGATAAAGTACATTCAAATGGGAAATCCTGAATAAAAATGAGAAAGATTGTATTTAATTAAAATCATAAGCAAAACCAATTGACATAATGCCTGTGTTTACGTATACTAACACCGTGGACAGAAAAGTGTCCTAAAAAAGTATAAATTACATTTTATTATCTCACATCAGGCTAGTGAGAAATGCGCGGAAATATTTTAGAGAAAGAGGTAAAAGAATGAAAGATTTTGAACAGTGGAATGGCTTTAAAGGGAACCGTTGGAAAGAGAAAATCGACGTTCGTAACTTTATTAAGCTGAACTACACACCATATGATGGGGACGATTCCTTCCTGGAAGGACCTACTGAGGCAACAAACAAACTTTGGGGTAAACTTCAGGAACTGCAGAAAGCAGAGCGTGCAAACGGCGGAGTTCTGGACATGGAGACAGAAGTTGTAACCTCTCTGACTGCTTATGGTCCTGGATATATTGATGAAGACCTCAAGAATCTGGAAAAGGTTGTAGGACTTCAGACCGACAAACCTCTCAAACGTGCATTTATGCCATACGGTGGTATCAAAATGGCAGAGCAGGCATGCGAAACCTATGGATACGAAGTAAGTGATAAAATTAAAAATATTTTCAACAACTATGAATTTAAGACTCATAACCAGGGTGTATTTGATATCTACACACCAGAGATGAAAATGGCCCGTCATAACAAGATCCTTACAGGTCTTCCGGACACATATGGCCGTGGACGTATCGTAGGTGACTACAGACGTGTAGCTCTGTATGGTATCGATGCTCTGATCGAAGGAAAACAGAAAGACTTCGCAGCAAGTGACCGCCAGGGTATGAGACGTTACGACTTCCAGCTTCGTGAGGAAATCGCAGATCAGATTCGTGCACTGAAAGGCATGAAAGCAATGGCTCAGGCATACGGTTATGATATTTCCCAGCCGGCTAAAGATGCAAGAGAAGCATTCCAGTGGTTGTATTTTGGATATCTGGCAGCTATTAAGACACAGAACGGTGCTGCAATGAGTGTTGGACGTATTTCCACATTCCTTGATATCTATATTGAAAGAGATCTTCAGAATGGTACTCTTACAGAGTCTGAAGCTCAGGAACTCGTTGACCACATGGTAATGAAATTCCGTATGGTAAAATTTGCACGTATTCCTTCATATAACCAGTTATTCTCCGGTGATCCGGTATGGGCAACTCTGGAAGTAGCAGGTATGGGAATCGACGGACGTCATATGGTAACAAAGAGTGACTATCGTTTCCTTCATACACTGGAAGATATGGGACCGGCTCCGGAACCAAACCTTACAGTACTTTATTCTTCAAGACTGCCTGAGAACTTTAAGAAATATGCTGCAAATATTTCTGTTACAACAAGTTCTATCCAGTATGAAAACGATGATGTTATGCGTCCGGTATGGGGCGATGACTACAGCATCTGCTGCTGTGTATCTGCTACAGAGACAGGTAAAGAGATTCAGTTCTTTGGTGCTCGTGCAAACCTTGCAAAATGCCTTCTTTACGCTATCAACGGTGGCGTTGATGAGAAAACAAAACAGCAGGTAGGACCGGAATACACACCAATCACTTCTGAATATCTTGACTATGACGAAGTAGTTGCAAAATATGACAAGATGATGGACTGGCTGGCTCACCTCTATGTAGGTACTCTGAACATGATCCATTATATGCACGACAAATATTACTATGAAGCAGCAGAGATGGCTCTGATCGATACAAAAGTTGATCGTTCTTTTGCAACTGGTATCGCAGGTTTCTCTCATGTAGTTGACTCTCTTTCTGCTATCAAATATGCGAAAGTAAAAGCTATCCGTGATGAGGATGGAATTACTACAGACTTTGAAGTTGAAGGTGATTTCCCACGTTATGGTAACGATGATGACAGAGCAGATGAGATCGCAACAACACTGCTTTCCACATTCCTTGAAAAACTGAAACATATTCATACTTATCGTGATTCCAAACCAACCACATCTATTCTTACTATTACTTCTAACGTAGTATATGGTAAAGCTACAGGTTCTCTTCCGGATGGAAGAAAGATGGGAGAACCTCTTGCACCTGGTGCAAACCCATCTTACGGTGCAGAGCAGAACGGACTTCTTGCTTCCTTAAACTCTGTTGCAAAACTTGACTATGAAGATGCGCTTGACGGAATCTCCAATACACAGACAATCAATCCGGATGCACTGGGACATAGTAATGAAGAACGTACAGAGAACCTTGTTCATGTACTGGACGGATACTTTGATCAGGGTGCTCATCACCTCAATGTAAACGTATTTGGCAAAGAGAAACTGATCGATGCTATGGAACATCCGGAAAAAGAAGAATATGCAAACTTTACAATCCGTGTATCCGGATATGCTGTTAAGTTCATTGACCTTACAAGAGAGCAGCAGCTGGATGTTATCGCAAGAACTTGCCACGACAGAATGTGATCAGAATGGATGATAAGCAGATGAAAGGTTATGTTCATTCTCTGGAAAGCTTCGGGTCCGTAGACGGACCCGGAGTAAGATATGTGATTTTCTTAAGTGGCTGTGCTATGAGATGCCAGTTCTGCCATAATCCGGATACCTGGAAGCTGAATCAGGGACAGGAGTATACGGCAGATGAACTTCTAAACAAGGCATTGAGATATAAGGGTTACTGGGGAAATAAGGGTGGTATCACTGTAAGTGGTGGAGAACCATTGCTGCAGATTGATTTTTTGACAGAATTGTTTAAAAAGGCGAAGGCAATGGGGATAAATACAACTCTTGATACCAGTGCGAATCCTTTTACAGATAAAGAACCGTGGCATTCCAAGTGGCTTGAGCTTATGAAATATACAGATCTTGTGCTTCTGGATATCAAGCAGATTGATGAGGCGGAGCATATTAAACTTACGGGGCATTCAAATAAGAATATTCTTGAGATGGCGCGTGAGCTTTCAGATATGAAGAAGCCTGTCTGGATCAGACATGTGCTTGTGCCGGGCGGCAGTGACAAGGATGAATATCTTCATCAGCTGGCTGATTTTATTCATACGCTTTCTAATGTGGAGCGTGTGGAGGTGTTGCCGTATCACACACTTGGGAAGTTTAAATGGGAGAATCTTGGGATTCCTTATCCGTTGGAGGGGGTTAATCCGCCACCGCAGGAGAGGGTTGATAATGCCAGGGAGATTCTTGGGGCAATTTAACCGAATAACTTGAAAAAGATGATAAGCTGTTATATGGGTGAGAGGCCTGTATAGCAGCTTTTTTAATTGCGAAGGGGACGCTTGCCAGAAAAAATATTTATTTCTGGCAAGCTGGTGATTGGCAAAATTGAATGAATTTGTATCCCCCCTATGGGCTTGTTGGGGAAGGGACGGTTTGTTATAATTCAGGTCATGATGAATTTGTAATCATATTGTATGGTGCAGGTGAGGGCAGGAAAGCTGTTGGTAACTTGTAAAATACTATTACTGTATAGAATTGAGATTGTTATAGAAAGCGGAGGAAGATATAATTGAAGGATTTATTGTCGGAGATTGAGAGCTATTGGACTACCCGCGCGGAGGGGTATTCTGAGGTGAATCATAAGGAATTGAATGGGATGCAAAAGGGGGCGTGGCTTGAGGTTCTTGAGAGTCAGTTTCCGAAGAAAGCGAAGGAGGAGCTGAAGATTCTGGATATTGGTACCGGACCGGGCTTTTTTCCTGTTATTCTGGCTGGAGCGGGGTATAGGGTTACTGCGGTGGATTATACGCAGGAGATGCTGGATACTGCGAAGAAGAATGCAGGGGAACTTTGCAGGAATATTACTTTTTATAAGATGGATGCGCAGAATCTGGAGTTTGAGGATGATGTGTTTGATGTGGTAATCAGCAGGAATCTGACCTGGAATCTGAAGGAGCCAGAGAGGGCTTATAGGGAGTGGTGTCGTGTTCTGAAGCCGGGGGGAAAGTTGCTTAATTTTGATGCGAATTGGTATGGCTATCTTTATGATGAGGAGAAGCGTCAGTCTTATGAGGAGGATAGGCGGAGTGTAGAGAGTGAGAATCTGGATGATCATTATCTTTGTACGGATATTGACCGTATGGAGAAGATTGCATTACAGATGCCGCTTTCTGCGATTAACAGACCATCCTGGGACAGGAAGTTTCTGAAGGAGAATGGGTTTTCGAGTGTGGCAGTTGATACAGGAATCTGGGACAGAGTGTGGAGTCAGGAGGAGAAGCTGAATTATCATTCTACGCCGATGTTTATGGTTAGTGCTGTGAAAGAAGTGGGAAATAACTGGAATAGTAAAGAGTTAAAGCCGGGAGAGGATGATGCGCAGAATTATGTGGAGAGTTCTCTTATGACTGCACCAGGAACTAAGAAAAATGGTTTTCTGAAGCTTGGAGGAGGGGAGTTTGCTCTTCCTTATACTGTGATCTGTGGAAGTAATCCGGGGAAAACGGTTTTGATTACGGCAGCAGTTCATGCAGGGGAGCATGTGGGAATTCAGGCTGCCATAGAACTTGCAGAGAGTCTGGAGCCTGAAAAAATCAATGGCAGCGTGATTATTGTAAAAACTGTCTGTCGAAGAGAATTTGAGGAACGTGGCGGCAGTATTTGCAAGGAAGATAAAAAGAATCTGAATCGTGTTTTTCCGGGGAATCCGGATGGAACCAGGATGGAACGTCTGGCTTATGCGGTTGTGCAGACATTGCAGAGCAAAGCGGATTTTTATATAGATATTCACAGTGGTGATGATTTTGAAGAACTGACACCGTATATTTATTATGCCGGAAAGGGAGATGCGGATGTTGTTGCTATGTCAAAGAAGATGGCTGAACAGGCAGATGTACCGTATATGGTGAAATCTGATGTAGCTTCGGGAGGTTCTTATAATTATGCGGCGTCCTGCGGAATTCCGAGTGTACTGATTGAGAGAGGACAGATGGGAGGATGGACACAGGAAGAGGTTTATTCTACAAGAAAGGATGTTCATAATATTCTTTGCTGTCTTGGAATTTATGATGAACTCAGAAGCTATAGTACGTATTATCCGATGGAGATTGATGAGATGCGCTATCAGTCTGCAAGCGTATTTGGTCTGTGGTATCCGGAAAAGAAACCAGGAGACCTTATTAAGGCAGGAGAATTTCTTGGATGTACACGTGACTATGAAGGGAATATTCTGGAAAAAAGTTATTCAGATTTAAATGGCGTGATTCTTTATCAGGTTGCCAGTCTTCAGGTATTAAAAGACGGACCAATGATCGCTTATGGTAAATTCAGTTCCAGGAAAGATGAGAGAAAAGAAAAGATTACGAATTACTGGACGAAAAGAAGTGACAGCTTTATGGAACAGAGAAGGGCCGAACTTCACAGTGATATGGCGGATAAGTGGATGAAAGAAATCAGTACTTTTCTTCCGAAAGGGAAGTTGAAAATTCTTGATGTGGGATGTGGGGCAGGATTTTTTAGTATTCTTTTATCGAAACTTGGACATGAAGTTACAGGAATTGATCTGACTCCGGACATGATCACTCATTCCAGGGAACTGGCCAAAGAGGAAGGTGCTTCCTGTACATTTAAGGTGATGGATGCAGAAAATCCAGATTTCACAGACGAAAGCTTTGATGTGATCGTAACCAGAAATCTTACCTGGACGCTGCCAGATGCCGCACGGGCTTACAAAGAGTGGATTCGTGTGCTGAAAACAGGCGGTGTATTGATTAATGCGGATGCCAATTATGGAGCTGATAACTTTGCTGATACAACGAATCTTCCTTCTAATCATGCGCATTTCACAGTTGGGGATGCAATGATGAATGAATGTGAGGAAATCAAACGGCAGCTCCCAATCAGTTCTTATATCCGACCTGCCTGGGATGTAGAAATATTAGGAAAACTTGGGGTAAAGAAATTTTCGATTGATACAGGTATCAGTGAAAGAATTTACACGAAGAAAGATGAGTTTTATAACCCGACACCTATGTTTTTACTTTGTGTGGAAAAGTAGGCAATTTGGAATGAATTTTGGTTGCATTACTGAGAACGGAGTGAACAGTAACCGGAGTGAATAATAACGAATTATTACGTATAGATTTTATTGACGGGGAATAAAGTGACTTTTATACTTAAGATAGATATGGAAATTCTAATATGGTTGTAGCTTTTGATAAGGTCAGGATACATTAACAGTAACCATGCGCAGTACAAATGTTACAAAAATGTAAAAAAAGCTTGACAAAATTAATTATATTAAATATAATTTTCTTATAAATTACAGAAATGTTACGAAAATAAAACTTATAATTAAAAAGCGCAAGGAATGAAAAGTATGAAAGTTCAAAAAAGTTTAAGCCACCCCGGTAAAGAAGAAAAAAAGAAACAATCAGGTGAATCAGTGCGTAGTCTGGCATTGGTTGCAGTTTGTACATGTGTGGCGGTTGCATTTGCGGCAGGCGGCAGAGTGGCAGACTATAATGGGAAAAATAAAGTATATGCTGCTTCGGAGAATGAACAGGAAACTTTTTCTTCACATTCCGCTGGAAATGATATAGTACCTACAGGAATTGCCGGTGTAGTGTCGGGAATGAAGGGTACAACTTTTCATAAGAAATCAGTAACTCGTATTGGAACCTCCTGTGAGCAGGTCATGGTTGGTCAGAGAATCAAAGTGATAGAAGATAATGTTGCAGAATTTGATGTCAGTTCATCAATGGAAAATAAGATAAATGATCTTGATGCGAAGACAATGACACTTTCTGAGAAAGCCCAAATGATGTCTGATGAAGATTATGATACTTTACTGCATATTGTAGAAGCAGAGGCTGGAACGGAAGATATCAAGGGACGTGTTCTGGTGGCTAATGTAATCATGAATCGTACAAAAAATGATGAATTTCCGGATACAGTTACCGAAGTGGTCTGGCAGCGTACCAATGGAGTTCCACAGTTTTCACCAACGTATGACGGTCGTATATATGAAGTGACAGTTACCGATGAAACAAAGGAGGCTGTCAGACAAGCTCTTGAGGGAGTTGATTATTCAGAGGGAGCTCTGTTTTTTATCCAGAAATCTGAGGCTGAGAAACATAATGTTTCATGGTTTGAAAAAGATTTGAAACGATTATTTAAATATGGTGTACATGAATTCTATACATATCCAGACACAGATGAGAATTCAAAGGAATCTTAGATGATGTATTCTGGAGATATGAGTGTATGTAGTAAGTAAAAGAGGTGCAGATAACCATGCAATGGAAAATCTGTACCTCTTTTTCAACCTAGTAATCAATGACAAAAAGAAGAAGCAAAAGAAAAATAATTTAGGATGGTATTTTGTTAAAGCATATGCTATAATGTGTTCAATTGGCAAAATGAATACTTTGGAAAGGCAGGAAATATCATGCAGGTATTATACAAAAGCACAAGAGGAAAAGAAGAAACCGTAACAGCTTCTATGGCTATTTTAAAAGGGCTGTCTGAGGATGGCGGCTTATTTGTGCCAACAGAGATTCCGAAGCTGGATGTTCCGATGGATAAACTGGCAAAGATGAGTTATCAGGAGACAGCATATGAGGTGATGAAACGTTTTCTCACCGATTTTACAGAAGAAGAATTAAAGAACTGCATCAACAATGCCTATGATGACAAATTTGATACAAAAGAGATCGCACCTCTTCATGAAGCAGACGGAGCTTATTTCCTTGAACTGTATCATGGTGCAACGATCGCATTCAAGGATATGGCGTTATCGATCCTTCCGCATCTTATGACTACAGCTGCAAAGAAGAATCAGGTAAATAACGAGATTGTCATTCTTACAGCTACTTCAGGAGATACAGGTAAAGCGGCTATGGCAGGTTTTGCTGATGTTCCGGGAACTAAGATCATTGTATTCTATCCGAAACATGGTGTAAGCCCGATTCAGGAGAAACAGATGGTGACTCAGAAAGGCAACAATACTTATGTTGTAGGAATCACCGGAAACTTCGACGATGCGCAGACAGCTGTAAAGAAGATGTTCAATGATAAGGAACTTGAGGCAGAACTTGATGCTGCAGGATATCAGTTCTCATCTGCAAACTCCATTAATATCGGACGTCTTGTACCTCAGATTGTTTATTATGTATATGCATATGCGTCACTTGTGCGTCAGGGAAAGATTAAAGACGGACAGGAAATCAATGTAGTAGTACCTACAGGAAACTTTGGAAATATTCTGGCTGCTTATTATGCAAAACAGATGGGACTTCCGGTTCACAAATTAATCTGTGCATCCAATGATAATAAAGTTCTGTATGATTTCTTCTGCACCGGAACATATGACAGAAAACGTGATTTTATTCTCACAACTTCCCCTTCTATGGATATTCTGATTTCCAGTAACTTGGAACGTCTGATTTATCGTATTGCAGGTGGCGATGCAAAGAAATGTGCTGAATTAATGCAGTCTCTTACTGCGGGCGGTGAGTATACAATCACAGAGGATATGAAAGCACAGTTAACAGATTTCTATGGCAACTACTGTACAGAAGAAGAGACGGCACAGACAATTGCAAAAATTTTTAAAGAAAGCCATTATGTAATTGATACTCATACTGCAGTTGCAGCAGGCGTATATGATAAATATACAGCAGATACAAAAGATACCACACCGACAGTCATTGCATCCACTGCAAGCCCATATAAATTTACAAGAAGCGTAATGGAAGCTCTTGGAGTAAACGTAGATGGCAAAGATGATTTTGCATTAGCTGATGAGCTGAGCAGCCTTTCCGGAGTAAAACTTCCGCAGGCAGTTGAGACTATCCGTACAGCACCGGTACTTCATGACAGAGTTGTAGATGCTCCGGATATGCCACAGGCAGTAAAAGAGATTCTTGGAATCAAACAAAAAATTAATTAAATTGCGCATTTTATGTTGAAAAAGAGTATATACTAGAGTATAATAAAAAACAGTTAAGAACAGTGAATATCCTGAAATGTGCGAGACCCCTTCTTTTTTTGAACCTACATCGACTTTAACGGGAATCCAACATCGCATACCGGATGTCAGGCCGTCATTACGCAGCGGAAGACAGAAAGCCTGTTGAGGATACCCACCTAGCTACGGCTAGGCGTCAATGGGAAGGGAACGGCATTTCGGGAACTGTAAAAAATGAGCCATGGACAGGCTCTTTTTTATTATTGTAATTTTGCACATGGGAGGTTAGAAACGATGAGTGTTTCTGAAAGAAAATTTGGTGTATTACAGACTGGGGAAACAGCGAAGATTTTTCATCTGGAGAATAATTCCGGGGCATATGCAGAGGTAAGCAACTTTGGAGCACTTCTGGTTAAAGTGTCCGTGCCGGATAAAAATGGTGCCATGACAGATGTTGTACTTGGATATGATGATCTGGCATCTTATGAAGTGAACGGATGCTTTTTTGGTGCAACGATCGGAAGAAGTGGAAACCGTATCGGAGGAGCGAAATTCTCTATTAACGGTAAAGAGATAGTTCTTGCCCAGAATGAGAATGACAATAATCTTCACAGTGGTCCGAATGGATTTGAGAAGAAAATATGGAATGTGGCAGAGATTTCCCAGGATAAGAACAGCATTGTATTCAATCGCATCAGCCCGGATGGGGAGAATGGATATCCGGGAGAATTTGATGTATCTGTAAAATATGAGTTTACAGAAGAAAACGAACTGAAGATTCATTACCAGGGAGTTTGTGATGAACCGACTATTGCAAATATGACAAATCACTCTTACTTCAACTTAAATGGTGAAGGAAGCGGAACTGCCATGGAACAGTATCTTACGATTCATGCGAAATATTATACACCTGTAGCAGATAGTCATTCTATACCAACAGGTGTTTACGAGGAAGTTGCCGGAACTCCTATGGATTTCAGAACTGCCAAGAAGATTGGACAGGATATTGAAGCTGATTTTGAACAGCTTAAATTTACCGGTGGATATGATCATAACTATGTAACAGACAATTATGCAAAGGGAAACAGAAGACTGATTGCCACAGCATACAGTGATAAGAGCGGAATTGCTATGGATGTTACTTCTGATTGTCCATGTGTACAGTTCTATGCTGCTAATTTTGTGAAGAATGAGAATGGCAAGAATGGTCATGTATACAATAAACGAGATGCTTTCTGCCTGGAAACACAGGTAGAACCGAATGCAGTTAATGTGGAAGATTTCCATTCCCCTGTGCTTAATGCAGGAGAGCAGTACGACTCTATGACAAGTTATCGTTTTTATATCAAAAAATAAGTTACATATTGATCTGGTTTCTCTCATATATTTATGTGTGGGTGAGACCAGATTTTTTTATGGGAAATTTGGTGGAGATTTCTTTAGCGAGTTTTTGTATTTGTCATAACAGTAGTTTCATGATATGATATTGGACAAGGATATTCCATTATTAGAATAACAGAATGGAGAAAATTATGGAGAGGAAAAAGGAAAAGCAGTCAGTTATAGGTCTGCTGCTTGGATTTATGGATCGCGTATCCGGAGATCATGTCGGGGCATATGCGACTCAGGCAGCATATTTCCTGATAATGTCTTTTATCCCGTGTATTCTGTTTTTGACTACACTTGTACGATATACACCGTTGACATATAATGTGGTCAGGGATGCGATCATTGCATTTATTCCGGAGAATCTGCAGAGTTTTGTGCTTGGAATCGTGGTGGATGTATATAGAAGAAGTACGGCAATTGTCCCTCTTTCGGCATTCGTTGCACTATGGTCTGCAGGAAAGGGATTACAGTCAATCATAAATGGCCTGAATACGATCTATCATGTAAAAGAAACCCGTAACTGGCTTCTTACCAGAATCTATGCAGTATTTTATACATTATCACTGGTGATTGCATTGATTATATCTTTGCTTATGTTGGTACTTGGAAATGAAATTCAGGCAGCAGTTTCAAAATATGTACCTTTTCTTGGAAGGATCATCGCACGGATATTAGGCGCGAGAGCAATGCTGGTATTTGGCGTGTTGTTTGTGGTATTTCTTATGCTGTATAAAGTTCTTCCAAATAGAAAGGCAACATTTAAGAGTCAGATACCGGGGGCGTTTCTTATAGCGATTGCGTGGTCAGTTTTTTCATATGGTTTTTCTTTTTATTTTGAAATTTTTCCAGGATTCAGCAACATGTATGGGAATCTTGCGACGATTATCATGGTTATGGTATGGTTGTATGTCTGCATGAATCTACTTTTGTATGGCGCAGAGATCAATGCATATTTTGAAAAAGAGTTCAGGCTTGCGCACAGATCGGTGAGAGGACTGATCATTCATGAAAAAGAACGCAGACAGCCAGGATTGTCTGCGCAGGCACCTCTGGAGCCATTGCCTGAGCCGGAGAAGAAAAAAGAAAATGATACTTGACATATTTTTGAGTCTGTGGCATGATTATAAATGTTGATAATCATGAAAAGCATAGAAGGTGTTTATAGGGAATTATTTTCCATCAGAGAGAGGAAGTCATCGGCTGGAAGCTGCCTCAGGTTCAGATATTTCCTGAATTTCCCACCGGAGCTGCATTTCTGAAGTAACAGTAGGAAATGACGTTACTGCGCGTTAAGCAGACCGAGAGCCTGTAGAAGATACAGGAAGCAGGGTGGTACCGCGGATATTTTACTCCGTCCCTTTACGAGGGACGGAGTTTTTTTATATCGTAGGAAATTGCTACGTAATATTCCTTCGATAATAAAAAGCCGTCCGGGCAGGATTGCACTGCGGCGGAGAAGCCTGCAAGCAGGATTTTTTCTTGTGTTCTGAGCAGCATAATATTTGTGAAGAGATATGCTGGATGAACGTAAATTCTTCGGATAGACCTTGCTTATTATAAGATAAAGGAGAAAGAAAAGACATGGATATGAAAGAAAGACTTCAGGAACTGGCTGAAGCAGCCAGAAAACGGATCGATGAATCTGAAGGCCTGGATAAACTGAATGAAGTACGTGTAGCATACCTTGGTAAAAAAGGTGAGCTGACAGCAATCTTAAAAAGCATGAAGGATGTTGCTCCGGAAGAACGTCCGAAGGTTGGACAGCTTGTAAATGAAACAAGAAGTAAAATCGAGGCATTACTTGATGAATCCAAGCAGAAACTGGAAGAAGCAGTTCGTGAAGAGAAGATGAAACAGGAAGTCATCGACGTTACTTTACCTGCAAAGAAAGCTAAAATCGGGCATCGTCATCCGAACACTATCGCTTTGGAAGAAGTAGAGCGTATCTTTATCGGTATGGGTTATGAAGTTGTAGAAGGACCGGAAGTAGAGTATGCAGATTATAACTTTACGAAGCTGAATATTCCGGAAAATCATCCGGCACGTGACGAGCAGGATACTTTCTTTATCAATGATTCTATCCTTCTTCGTTCTCAGACATCACCGGTTCAGGCGCGTACAATGGAAAAAGGCAAACTACCGATTCGTATGATCGCTCCGGGACGTGTATTCCGTTCTGATGAGGTAGATGCAACACATTCTCCGTCTTTCCATCAGATTGAAGGTCTTGTTATTGATAAAAATATTACTTTTGCAGATCTTAAGGGAACTCTGCAGGAATTTGCGCAGGAATTATTCGGACCTGAAACAAAAACAAAATTCAGGCCACATCATTTCCCATTTACAGAGCCAAGCGCAGAGGTTGACGTTTCCTGCTTCAAGTGCGGTGGTACGGGATGCCGTTTCTGTAAAGGTTCCGGCTGGATTGAAATCCTTGGCTGTGGTATGGTTCATCCAAATGTATTAAGTATGTGTGGAATTGATCCGGAAGAGTATACCGGATTTGCATTCGGTGTAGGTCTGGAGCGTATCGCACTTCTGAAATACGAGATTGATGACATGAGACTGCTCTACGAAAACGACATTCGTTTCCTGAAACAGTTCTAATTTATAATAGTTTATTATTCGTAACTGTTCAGTACCTTCACAGTTACGAGTCAAAATCCATTAAAAATCGCCTTCGGCTATGGGATTTTGACTTGTATGTCTCGGGATTTTGGCATGTTCATGCCAAAACACCTCGCGGGATAGTAGACTGCTGAATAGTTACTATTATTCAATAAATATAAGAAGAGGATTAACAAAATGAATACTTCATTATCTTGGATTAAAATGTATGTGCCGGATCTTGATGTGACAGCACAGGAATATACAGATGCCATGACACTGACAGGAACAAAAGTGGAAGGCTTCGAGAAACTGGATGCAGATCTGGACAAGATCGTGATCGGACAGATCGACAAGATCGAGAAGCATCCGGATGCAGATAAACTGATCATCTGCCAGGTAAATATTGGAACAGAGTCTGTACAGATCGTTACCGGTGCTCCGAATGTAAAAGAAGGAGATAAAGTTCCGGTTGTTCTTGACGGTGGACGTGTAGCTGGCGGACATGATGGAAAGAAAACTCCGGGTGGAATCGAGATTAAGAAAGGCAAACTCCGCGGAATCGAATCCTGTGGTATGATGTGCTCTATCGAAGAACTTGGAAGCACAAGAGAAATGTATCCGGAAGCACCGGAATACGGAATCTATATTTTCCCTGAAGATGCTGTTGTAGGTGAAAGCGCCATTAAAGCTCTGGGACTGAATGACGTTGTATTTGAATACGAAATTACATCTAACCGTGTAGACTGCTACGGTGTGCTTGGAATTGCAAGAGAAGCAGCAGCTACTTTTGACAAGAAGTTCTGTCCTCCTGTAGTAGAGTGTAAAGGAAATGATGAGAAAGCTTCTGATTATGTAAAAGTTACAGTAGAAGATCCTCAGCTTTGCCCACGTTACTGCGCAAGAGTTGTAAAGAATGTTAAGATCGGACCTTCACCAAAATGGATGCAGAGATGTCTTGCCTCTAACGGAATCCGTCCAATCAACAATCTGGTTGATATCACAAACTATGTAATGGAAGAGTTTGGACAGCCAATGCATGCATATGATCTGGATACTATTGCAGGAAAAGAAATCGTTGTGCGCCGCGCAAAGAGTGATGAGAAATTCGTAACTCTTGACGGTCAGGAACGTACTATGGACGACCAGGTGCTGATGATCTGTGACGGTGAGAAGGCTGTCGGCATTGCCGGTATCATGGGTGGCGAAAATTCTATGATCACAGACAATGTAAAAACAGTTCTTTTTGAAGCAGCGTGCTTTGATGGAACAAATATCCGACTTTCATCTAAGAGAATCGGACTGAGAACAGATGCTTCCGGTAAATTTGAGAAAGGTCTTGATCCAAATAATGCACAGGCTGCTATTGACAGAGCATGCCAGCTGATGGAAGAACTTGGTGCAGGAGAAGTTGTAGGCGGAATGGTAGATGTCTGCAATGAAGTAAGAGAACCATCCAGAGTTCCATTTAAACCAGAGAAGATTAACGCACTTCTTGGAACAAATCTGACATCGGAAGAAATGCTTGGATATCTTGCAAAAGTAGAACTTACTTATGACGAGAAAACAAATGAAATCGTTGCACCTACTTTCCGCCAGGATATTCATTATGTAGCTGACGTGGCAGAAGAGGTTGCAAGATTCTTCGGATATGATAAGATTCCGACTACACTTCCTACAGGTGAAGCTACAACAGGTAAACTTCCATTTAAGCTTCGTATTGAATCGGTAGCACGTGATATTGCTGAATATTGTGGATTCTCTGAAGGAATGAGTTATTCTTTCGAAAGCCCGAAGGTATTTGACAAATTAAGACTTCCGGCTGACAGCGAGCTTCGTCAGGGAATTGTTATCAGCAACCCTCTGGGAGAAGATTACAGTGTTATGAGAACAACTACTTTGAACGGTATGCTCAGTTCTCTTGCTACAAATTATAACAGAAGAAATAAAGATGTCCGTCTCTATGAGCTTGGTAATGTATATCGTCCGAAGTCTCTTCCACTTACAGAACTTCCGGATGAACGTATGCATTTTACTCTTGGTATGTATGGAAATGGTGATTTCTTTGATATGAAGGGCGTTTGTGAAGAGTTCTTTGAGAAAGTCGGAATGAGAGATAAAATAGATTATGATCCAAACAGTGGTAAGACTTACCTCCATCCGGGAAGACAGGCAAACATGATCTATGACGGAAAAGTTGTCGGATATCTTGGAGAAGTCCATCCTCTGGTAGCTGACACTTACGGAATCGGTGAGAAAGCTTATGTGGCAGTTATCGATATCCTTACAGTTCTTGAGTTTGCAAGCTTCAATCATAAATACACAGGAATTGCCAAATATCCGGCAGTAACACGTGACTTAAGTATGGTTGTTCCGAAAACTGTGCTTGCAGGACAGATTGAGCATGTTCTTACACAGAGAGGCGGAAAAATTCTGGAAAGCTATCAGTTATTCGATATTTATGAAGGAAATCAGATTAAAGAGGGATTCAAGTCTATGGCTTATTCTCTGGTATTCCGTCATCATGACAAGACTCTGGAGGAGAGCGAGATCACAGCGGCAATGAAGAAAATCTTAAATGGTCTGACAGATCTTGGAATCGAGTTGAGAAGCTAATGCTACTTTATGTGTTAAGACATGGGATAACCCAGTGGAATAAACTGAAGAAGGTGCAGGGGGCAGTAGATATTCCCCTAGCACCGGAGGGAATCGAACTTGCCAAAAAGACTGGTGAGGCGTTGAAAGATATTCATTTTGATATCTGTTTTACCAGTCCGTTGACAAGAGCGAAACAGACAGCGCAGTATGTGCTGGGAGATAAAAAGGTTCCGATTATCGAGGATAAGAGAATCCAGGAAATTGATTTTGGAGTTCTTGAAGGAACACGGTTCAAGGATGCACAGGGAAAGATCATCAGTCATGAAATGGAAATCTTTTTTACGGATCCGCTGAAATTTAAGCGCCCGGAGAACGGAGAAAATATTTTCGATATTCTGAAACGAACGAGAGAGTTCTGGCAGGAGAAGATAACAGATCCTGCACTGACAGATAAGACTGTCCTTGTTTCTTCTCATGGATGTGCAGTACGTGCACTGCTTCAGAATATTTATCAGGATCATGAAAATTTCTGGCATGGATGTGTACCGCCAAACTGCAGCATTAATCTTGTTGAAGTGAAGGATGGCAAAGTACGTCTTCTGGAAGAAGATAAGGTTTATTCTGGGATAAACAAGTAAATATGGCGAAACATTCCGGCGGGAAATCTGTTTATGGCACAGGTTTCCCGCTGCTATTATTTATGACAAAAGAACATAGCTTTTTCACTTGTGACAGATATGACATTGTGATATGATAAACGAAAAAGAAGATTGTCTGTAATTTTACGCAAAATTTGCAAATAACCACAGGAGGTGTATTATGGGCAAAAAAATTATGAATACCGTGCTTTTTCTGGCGGTACTTGGTGGGTGTATTGCGATGACTCTGCTGACGGGCAGGGGCTCAGTAAGCACGATGGCTTACAACTTCGCATTTCTTGCCATTATGGCAGTGATTTATCTGGCGGGATTATTCGGCGGGGTGTTCCGAGTGGATGGTATTACACAGGCATTTTTAAGAGGGACGCAAGAACTTACCAGTGTTTTTAAAGTGCCTGGAAAAGCAAAGAGTGAAGATTTGTCATGCCTGAAAGGAATTTTTGATCACAGATATCTGGATGAGAGAATGGATAATTTTATCGATTCTATGGATAAGAATCAGGAAGGTGTCGGAGGAATTGAAGAATATATAAACGAAGATGAAATAGACCTTCATGTACATAAAAAAATTCTGGAAATGGCACCAGATATCTTTACCAGTCTCGGTATTCTTGGTACCTTTATCGGTCTTGTATGGGGCCTGAAGAGCTTTGAACCGTCCAGTTATGAGACAATGACTATGTCTGTTTCTACACTTGTAGATGGTATCAAAGTTGCGTTCCTTACTTCTATATATGGAATTGCATTTGCTCTGATTTATAGTTCCGGAATGAAGAGTGTTTATGCGGGAATGGATGAGAAACTGCAGGGATTTCTGGAAAAGTTTCATATGTATGTTCTTCCCGCTGCTGAGAGTGAGTCAAGAAATCTTATGCTTGCAAGTCAAAAGGTTCAGACAAAGGCTATGAAGCAGATGGCAGAACAGCTTACTTCACAGATGGCGGAGAGTTTTGAAAAGGCAATTAATCCTACATTTGAGAAAATGAATGAATCTCTGGAGATTCTGACAGAGTCTGTAACGAAATGCCAGCAGGATGTCGTACAGGAGATTCTCCGCTCTTTCCTGCGAGAGATGAACAGTTCTTTTAAACTGCAGTTCAAGGACTTTAATGAGTCACTTGTACAGCTGAAAAAGGCGCAAAAAGAGAATACAGATTACACTACAAATCTCTACCAGGCAATGAGTGAACAGTTAAATGAATCTTATGCAAGACAGAATGAATCTATGAAAGAAATCGTGGATGAACTTGGCAGGATTCAGGGACGTTATATGTCAACTGCGACAAGAATCACACAGGATAATCAGGAAATCCAGAAACAGCAGCAACAGGATTACCAGCATATTTCAGATTACTTGAAGGAAGCAGAGAAATCTTCTGCCAAGTTCTGGGTTGCCTGCAATCAGACTATGCAGAAATATGTAGAGACTGCAACGCAGGGAATGGAAAAGATTTCTGCAGCAAATCAGGCAGGAGAGGATGTGCTTAAGGCAAATCAGAAACTGGTTGAGGAACTGGATGCAAAATTGCAGGAGTTTATTTCTTATCAGAAGATGACATATCAGACTATGGAAGAAGTGCGCAGACTCTTTGCTGATATTTCTGTTCAGAAAGAAAACAGTAATATATATCTTTCTGAAGGAAGAACAGGTCAGGGAGCAGTGCAGAAAGAATCCATGGAAGAAGTACGAAAACTGCTTGAGGAACAAGGTGAACGCCAGGAAGCGCTTCTTGAAGAAATGAACAAGAATATGAAGAGCATTTCCAAAAATCAGAAAGGTAAATTCAGTTTATTCAGATAAGAAAAGGAGAGAATTATGCGCAAAAGAAAGAAATCAGATGACAGCGGATTTAATGTCTGGCGATCTTATTCTGATATGATGGCCGGCGTGCTGCTCCTTTTCATCCTGATCATGTGTGTGACACTTTTTCAGGCACAGAAAAGTTATAATGAAAGTATTAAAGAAAGAGATGATAAAATTGCTCTTCAGGAACAGTATACTGCAGAAATCCTGGCGCAGCAGAATGAGCTGGATGAAAAAGACAGTCAGTTAAGTTCTCAGGATGAACAGCTTGACAAACAGAAAAAACTTCTGGCTGAGCTGGCTGCGCAGCTGAAAGAACAGCAGGCTACACTGGATAAGCAGCAGTCAGATCTTGATGAAAAAACATCTCTTCTTGCCACACAGCAGAAAAAGATTGACAATATTATCGGTGTAAAAGCAGATGTTATTGAAGCATTGCAGAAAGAATTTTCCAAGAATAATGTCAGTGTTGATATAGATGCGCAGACAGGAGCTCTTACATTGAATGCAAATGTAATGTTTGACTATGACCAGTCAGAACTTACGGATGAGGGTAAGGCAGAACTTGCAAATATCCTGCCGATTTACTGCAAGGTACTGTTGCAGGATGATTATAAGAAGTATCTGGCTGAGATTATTATCGATGGATATACAGACACAGATGGTGATTATGATTATAACCTGGAGCTTTCCCAGAAACGTTCTCTGGCTGTCGCGCAATATCTGACGGAAATTCAGGGGAATTTCTTAAGTCCTGATGAAATTTCAGATTTGCAGAATTATCTGACAGTAAATGGACATGGTTCTGCAAATCCGGTTCTTGACTCTAAGGGAAATGAAGATAAGGATGCATCAAGACGTGTAGAGGTAAAATTCCGTCTGAAAGATGATGAAATGATCAGTGAACTGGATCAGATCATGAATGCAGATTCTGCATCTGATTCTGATTCTACAAAATCCAGCGGCAATTAAGCTGCTGGATTTTTTGGTATCGAATAATTTTACCAATAATATATCACATTTTTGAGAAAAAATATGATATGATAAGAAGGTACGCGGTCATTATGATTTGATTTTAACCGAATTAAGTAAGTCCCCTGCGGAGGTTGCAAAGAGCAATAAATGCAGTAGTTATTCGGTGTTGAGCTAAGTAGCGGAAATGGATGATTTTATCCGATTGAATCAAAGCAAGTAGCAGAAGCAACTAAAGAAATTCACTTGCAGTGAAATTGTCGAATGAATTAATGATACGCTGTACCCAACATAAGAAAAAAGGAAGAGGAAGATAAGCATGTCTTTAAAAATTGGAAGAAATGATCCATGCTGGTGTGGAAGCGGTAAAAAATATAAAAAATGCCATGAAGCATTTGATGAGAAAATGGAAATGATGAAGCAGAAAGGATATGCAGTTATTGATCATAACCTGATCAAGACACCTGAGCAGATTGAAAAAATCAAAGAGAGCTGTAAGATCAATATTGCAGTTCTTGATTATGTTGCAGAGCATATCGGACCTGGTGTCTCAACAGAAGAAATTGACAGATGGGTGCATGAAGAAACCGTAAGACACGGAGGAATTCCGGCACCTCTTGATTACGAAGGCTTTCCGAAAAGCGTTTGTACTTCTGTAAATGAGGTTGTGTGTCATGGAATTCCGGATGAAGAGCAGATTCTGAAAGAGGGGGATATCATCAATGTAGACGTATCTACGATTTATAATGGATACTATTCTGATTCATCCAGAATGTTTTGCATTGGAAAGGTAAGTCCTGAAAAAGAAAAACTTGTCAGAGTTACCAAGGAATGCGTTGAACTTGGAATTTCACAGGTAAAACCTTGGACACCGATTGGAAATATGGGAAGTGCTGTTCACAAACATGCGGTAGAAAATGGATTTTCTGTAGTAAGAGAAATCGGCGGACATGGCGTGGGACTCGAGTTCCATGAAGATCCGTGGGTAAGCTTTGTTTCAGAAGAAAATACAGGTGCTCTGATGGTTCCTGGAATGATGTTTACGATAGAACCGATGGTAAATATGGGAAGTGATGAGATTTATACAGATGAAATTGACGAGTGGACAGTACGAACAGAGGACGGACTGCCGTCTGCACAGTGGGAGGTAACGGTTCTGGTTACAGAGACCGGTTGTGAAGTGATCTGCTGGTAACTATACTTACATTTTACAAAATGGGTTACTGTTCACTCCGTTCTCAGTAACACGCTTCGCGATGCACAGAATTTATGCTAATCGCATAAATTCGCGCGGTATGTCTCGGAATTTTGGCATTTTCATGCCAAAACACCTCGCGGGATAGTAGCGTGCGAACAGTAACCAAAATGGTAAATTGTATAAATCTGCAAAAAAGTATTGCAATATGACAATTGATATAGTATAATCACAACTGTTGTGAAAAAAGATGGTCCTCTGTTACGGAATATGTATTAAGAACATCCATATAAGAATAGGAGAGAATAAAATGAACGAAATTATCAAAAACATCGAAGCAGCTCAGTTAAAAGCTGAAGTACCGGCATTCAACACAGGTGATACTGTAAGAGTACACGCACTGATCAAAGAAGGAAACCGTGAACGTGTTCAGGTTTTCGAAGGAACAGTTCTCAAGAAACAGGGCGGAAGCAACAGAGCTACATTTACTGTAAGAAAGAATTCTAACGGAGTAGGCGTTGAGAAAACATGGCCGCTTCATTCCCCACATGTAGTTAAAGTAGAAGTTATCCGTCGTGGTAAAGTACGTCGTGCAAAACTGAACTACTTAAGAGACCGCGTAGGTAAAGCTGCTAAGGTTAAAGAGCTTGTTAAATAATTTCATGAGTTGTAGAAGAAGGGACAATAACTAGTGTATTGTCCCTCTTTTTCCATCTGGCAGGAGAATTGAATGGATATCAGAAAGTGGAAAGAGAATTCAGCACTGCAGGAAACAAAAGATAAACTGGAAACAAAACTGGAAGACCGTAAAGTCCGGGGAATTCTCAACTGGGTTTTTCAGATTGCTGTTGTGCTGATTTTTGGAGTGCTGGTGGGAATCGCAATGTTCCAGTCAGTGACCATGCAGGAAAGTGCAATGGAACCTACTTTGCAGGTAGGAGAACGTTTTTTTGTAAATAGAGCTATTTATAAAGTGTCATCGCCAAAAAGGGGTGATATTATTGTATATAAGACCAGTGGAAGTGATGATGCGGCTTTACATATTGGCCGTGTGATCGGATTGCCTGGTGAAACAGTACAGATATCTAACGGTTCTATATTGATCAATGGGGATGTATATAATGAGAATAAGGGATTTCCTGAGATCAATAATGCAGGACTGGCTTCAGACGGAGTCTCTCTGGAGAGTGGAAAATATTTTATACTTGGTGATAACAGAAATAACAGTGAAGACAGCCGTTACGGTGACATCGGAAATATTAACAAGAAATATATTGTGGGAAAAGTATGGTTTATTATTTCCCCGAAAGATAAATTTGGATTTTTGAAAGGTTAGGTGGATATGAACGTACAGTGGTACCCTGGTCATATGACCAAGGCAAAGAGACAGATGCAGGAGGATATCAAGCTGATTGATCTGATTATCGAGCTTGTAGATGCCCGTGTACCTCTTTCAAGCAGAAACCCGGATATAGATGAACTGGGAAAAAACAAATCCAGACTGATTCTTCTTAATAAGTCGGATCTGGCTGATGAACGCCAGAATGAAGCGTGGAAAACATATTTCCAGGCAAAGGGCTTTTATGTTGTAAAAGTTGATTCCAGAAACGGTTCCGGAATGAAGGCAATAAACAACGTCATTCAGGAAGCATGTAAGGAAAAAATAGAACGAGACAGACGCCGCGGAATCAAGAACCGGCCGATCCGTGCAATGGTAGTGGGAATTCCGAATGTAGGAAAGTCCACATTTATCAATACTTTTGCGGGACGTGCATGTGCAAAAACAGGAAATAAACCTGGAGTTACAAAAGGAAAACAGTGGATCCGCCTGAATAAGGGCGTAGAACTTCTGGATACCCCTGGTATTTTATGGCCTAAGTTTGAAGACCAGCAGGTAGGAATCCGTCTGGCCTGCGTTGGTTCTATCAAAGATGATATTCTGAATATGGAAGAACTTGCGCTCTGGCTGATTGATTATCTGCGTGAGAATTATAAGGATATTCTGGCAGATAGGTATCAGATCACAGAAGAGGGAAGTGCTGTGGAAGTTCTCGAACAGATTGCGAGGGCAAGAGGCTGTTTGAAGAAGCAGGAAGAACTGGATTATGCAAAGGCTTCCCTGATACTGTTTGACGATTTCCGTTCCGGAAAAATGGGACGTATCACATTGGAGTGGGCACCGTTATGAAAACAATAGCTGAGATCAAAGCCGAGTTTGCTGTTGCAGATATGCACAGCTACCCGGCTTTATATGAAATGTACAAAGAAGACACCAGAAGCGGAGTTAAAAAGCTGATTGAGCAGTGTCACAAGAAAGAGGCAGCGCTTGAAGCAGAGAAACAGCGCACTGAGAAAATGAAAGAATACGAGCATAAATATGAACATCTTGGATATTTATGTGGTATTGATGAAGTTGGAAGAGGTCCGCTGGCAGGTCCGGTTGTTGCATGCGCGGTGATTTTGCCAAAGGACAGCCAGATTCTTTATTTAAATGATTCCAAGAAACTCAGCGCTTCTAAGAGAGAAGAGCTGTATGATGTGATCATGAGAGAAGCAGTTTCTGTGGGGATTGGAATGCGCAGTCCGGAACGGATTGACGAAATCAATATTTTACAGGCTACATATGAAGCAATGCGTGAGGCGGTAAGTAAATTAGACGTTATGCCACAGGTTCTGCTTAATGATGCAGTTACGATTCCACAGATTACAATCCCACAGGTCCCTATTATCAAAGGTGATGCCAAGAGTGTTTCCATTGCGGCGGCAAGCATTGTTGCGAAAGTAACAAGGGACAGACTGATGGAAGAGTATGATAAGGTATTTCCGGAATACGGATTCGCTTCAAATAAAGGATATGGCGCTGCGGTACATATTGAGGCATTGAAAAAGTATGGCCCGACACCAATTCACAGGAAAACATTTATCACACATTTTATTTAACCAAATCAAGTAAGTCCCCTGCGGGGGTTGCGAAGAGCAATAAGCAGTGGGTGGGAACTTGCTTGTAAAAAATACAAAAGAAGCCTACACGTAAATAGAAATGAGTGAAAAAAACTGTATAATAATACCAGAGCAACAGGAACCTGGTACGAAAGAAAATCGGCCGAATATTTAAAGGGACAGGGGTTATTTATCCTGAAATATAATTATCGCTGCCGGCACGGGGAAATCGATCTGATTGCCAGAGATAATGAATATCTTGTTTTTATTGAGGTTAAATATCGAAAAGGCAACTGGTCCGGACGTGCTTTGGAAGCAGTAAATTTTGCAAAACAGAAAACCATATGTAAAGTAGCCAGATATTTTCTTGCGGTGGAATATCACAATGTAGACATCCCATGTCGTTTTGATGTAGTTGGGATTGACGATAAGAAAGTATACTGGGTAAAGAATGCGTTTGAATATATGAATTGACAAAAGGAAAAGATATGAAAATAAAATGGAACAGCGAACAGATTCCGAATTTGAATATAAAAAAGAATGAGGGAGTTACTTTTCTTACATATCCTGCATTTGAAGATGTGGAATGGCTTGTTCATGGGTTTAGTACTCGTCTGGGTGGCGTGAGTCAGGGAATATATAGTTCGATGAATCTTAGCTTCACAAGAGGTGATGAAGAATCCTGCGTAAGGGAAAATTATAACCGGATTGCAGCTGCTATGGGATTCCGGGCAGAGAATATAGTTACCTCTGATCAGACGCACACCTGTAATGTGAGAAAAGTGACAGAAAAAGATCGTGGAAAAGGAATTGTAACTCCGCGGGATTATACAGATATCGATGGGATGATTACCAATGTTCCCAGTCTGGTTCTGGCAACTTTTTATGCGGACTGCGTACCGTTATATTTTGTAGATCCGCTACACCATGCGATTGGACTGTCTCATTCCGGATGGAGAGGCACTGTTCAGAAAATCGGAGAAGTTACGATAAAAAAGATGGCAGAAGAGTACGGCAGTAATCCAAAGGATATGAAAGTTGCCATTGGTCCATCTATCTGTCAGGATTGTTATGAAGTAAGTCTGGATGTAATTGAAGAATTTAAGAATGCTTTTGACCAGAAACACTGGGACAAACTTTTTTATGCAAAAGACAATGAAAAATACCAGCTTAATCTCTGGGAGGCAAATCGGATTATTTTCACAGAAGCAGGAATATGTCCGGAAAATATTTCTATGCCGAATATCTGCACCTGCTGTAATCCGAAATTTCTTTTCTCCCATAGAGCCTCTCATGGGAAACGTGGGAATCTTGGAGCTTTTCTTGGCATCAGAGAATAAAAAAGAAGAAGATCTCTCTTAGATGAGGGATACTTCTTCTTTTTTCATTTATGAAGAAAAAACTATCTTGAGTTAACTTTCTCCATAAGGCTCATAATTTTTTCATTGCTGGAACGAACTTTTTCAACAGAGACATCATGATTGATGATATCAATAATACTTGCAAGATATTTGCTCATGTTTGCCTCGATGTAATATGGTCTTGTAAGAAGTTCCGGGATGCGGTAGTTTAAGTTGGTTGTGATCACTCTGTCGAGCCATCCCTTTTCATAATATTCGTCAAACTTGTCCAGACCATCTGTAAACAGGCCATAAGTAGTGCACACAAATACTCGCTTTGCATGGCGTTCTTTTAACTGCTTTGCAACATCAAGCATACTTCCACCGGAGGAAATCATGTCATCAATAACTACAACATCTTTTCCCTCTACAGAATCGCCAAGGAATTCATGAGCAACGATAGGGTTCTTTCCGTTAACGATCGTAGAATAGTCGCGACGTTTGTAGAACATTCCCATATCCACACCAAGGATATTTGAAAAATAAACGGCTCTGGACATAGCGCCCTCGTCAGGGCTGATGATCATCAGATGATCGTTGTCAACACGAAGATCCGGCACGCTCTTGATCAGAGCTTTTAAGAACTGATAGGTTGGGAAAAAGTTATCAAAACCGTTCAGCGGAATAGAGTTCTGAACACGTGGATCGTGAGCGTCAAATGTAATGATGTTGGAAACGCCCATATCACTTAACTCTTTCAAAGCCAGTGCACAGTCAAGAGATTCTCTCTTTGTACGTCTGTGCTGACGACCTTCATAAAGAAATGGCATAATAACATTGATACGATGTGCCTTACCTGTAGCAGCAGAAATGATTCTCTTAAGGTCCTGAAAATGATTGTCAGGTGACATATGATTCTCATGTCCACATACTGTATAAGTTTCGCTGTAATTTGTCACATCGACCATGATGTAAAGGTCAGTACCACGGACAGATTCCTTAATATAACCTTTACCTTCTCCGGTTCCAAAACGCGGGCAGTCACATTCTACAAGAAATGACTCTTCACTGTAACCCTGCGGTATAACACTAAGCTGTTTACGGGCAACCAGTTCCTTACGGAATTTTACCAGTTTCTTATCAACTTCTTCTGCAAGTTCTCTGCATCCAAGAGCTGCAATACGGATAGGTGCAACCGGCATGGATTTTTCCAACAATTCTATGTTTGGCATAATACTCCTCCTAAGTGATTTTATACTCAAAAAATAGATTTCAATATAATTTATAACATTTGCCCTAAAATACGTCAAGGAATTTATTGATTTTTTCTTGCACAATTGTTATGATATAGAAGATAATGAGTTTATATAGCTGTGCAGTAATTGGCAGATAACGTAGAAAATGCTGAATAGTTATAAAATTATCGAAACAGATGCGCATAAGCGTGTTTTAATGAAAAGATATACCGGAAAAATGATCCCACAGTTTTCGGATATATCCCAATGGAGTTAGTAATTCATGAAAAAAAATTTACACATTATATCCAGGGTTCTTCCTGACGGTATCGGAGAAGAACTGGAACTGGAACCGGGGGATGCACTGCTTTCCATTAATGGCCAGCCGGTAGAGGATGTGTTTGACTATCGTTATCTGATGAATGACGAATTTGTCACGCTCCTTATCCGGAAGAAGAATGGCGAGGAATGGGAACTGGAAGTGGAAAAAGAATACGAGGATGATCTTGGAGTTGAATTTGAGAACAGTCTTATGGACGAATATCGTTCCTGCTCTAATCATTGTATTTTCTGCTTTATCGATCAGATGCCTCCCGGGATGAGAGAAACTTTGTATTTTAAAGATGACGATTCCAGACTTTCGTTTCTTCAGGGAAACTATGTTACCCTCACGAATATGAGTGATTATGATCTGGATCGTATTATCAAGTTTCATCTTTCACCTATTAATGTATCATTTCAGACCATGAATCCCGAGCTTCGCTGTAAAATGCTTCATAATCGTTTTGCCGGGGATGCTCTTGCAAAGGTTGATAAGCTTTATAAAGGCGATGTAACTATGAATGGGCAGATTGTTCTGTGCAAGGGGATAAACGACAGAGGCGAATTGGAATACAGCCTGGAAAAGCTGGCAGAATATGCACCTGTGTTACAGAGTGTTTCGATTGTTCCGGTAGGACTTTCGAAATATCGTGACGGCTTGTATCCGCTGGAATCTTTTGACAAAGAGGATGCGAGATATCTGATCAGTCAGGTGGAACGCTGGCAGAGAATTATGGTAGAAAAGCATGGCATACATTTTGTACATGCCTCAGATGAATGGTACATTCTTGCAGGTTATGAACTTCCTGAAGAAGGAAGATATGACGGATATCTGCAGCTTGAAAATGGCGTTGGTATGATGCGCCTGCTTGAAACAGAGGTAAAAGAGAGACTTGAACAGCTTGAAGGCGATGACAGAAGAGTAGACGCTACTGTTGCGACAGGGCGGCTTGCAGCGCCCTATATAGGTAAAATGATAAAACTGGTACAGGAGAAATTTCCTAATGTGCATGCAGAAGTATATGCGGTGAAGAATAATTTCTTTGGAGAGAAGATTACCGTTTCGGGTCTGATCACAGGTACTGATCTTAAAGATCAGCTCGCCAGGAGAGAATTGGGCGAGAAGCTTCTGATTCCCTGCAATATGCTTAGAAGTGGAGAGGATGTTTTTCTGGATGACCTTACGGTGGAGGATATCAGACAGGCTCTTAACACAGAAATCGTTGTGGTTGACGAACCGGGAGCGGACCTTGTAAATTGTCTGATCGAAGCACCCGACCATAAAAAGATAAGAAGGAGACAGATATATGAGCAAACCGGTAGTAGCGATAGTGGGCAGACCTAATGTAGGCAAATCCACATTGTTTAATGCGCTGGCAGGTGAGAAGATTTCTATTGTAAAAGATACACCTGGCGTTACAAGAGATAGAATTTATGCAGATGTGACATGGCTTGATAAGACATTTACCATGATTGATACAGGTGGTATTGAACCGGACAGCAGTGATATTATCCTTTCTCAGATGAGAGAACAGGCTCAGATCGCAATTGATACAGCTGATGTTATTATCTTTATCACAGATGTTCATCAGGGGCTGGTTGATTCCGATGCAAAAGTAGCAGATATGCTTCGACGTAGCGGTAAGCCGGTTGTCCTTGTTGTTAATAAAGTAGACAGCATTCAGAAATTTATGATGGATGTCTATGAATTTTATAATCTTGGTATCGGAGAACCGATTCCGATCTCTGCGGCAAACCGTATGGGACTGGGAGATATGCTTGATGAAGTAGCGAAACATTTTCCTGAGGATGCTGATACCGATGAAGAGGATGAGATTCCGAGAATCGCTATTGTAGGTAAACCAAACGTAGGTAAATCTTCTCTGGTAAATAAGCTTCTTGGAGAAGACCGTGTGATCGTTTCTGATATTGCCGGAACTACAAGAGATGCGGTAGATACCAGAGTAAAATGGCAGGGTAAGGATTATATCTTTATTGATACAGCCGGACTTCGCCGCAAGGGTAAAGTAAAAGAAGAAATCGAGAGATACAGTGTGATCCGTACAGTGACTGCTGTGGAGCGTGCAGATGTCGTTATTGTTATGATCGATGCGTCAGAGGGAGTTACAGAACAGGATGCCAAGATCGCAGGTATTGCCCATGAAAGAGGAAAGGGCGTTATCATTGCCGTCAACAAATGGGATGCGATTGAGAAGAACGATAAGACAATCTACAAACATACAAACAGAATCCGTGAGGTTCTGGCATATATGCCGTATGCAGAACTGGTATTTATCTCTGCAAAGACAGGCCTTAGAATCTCAAGAATGTTTGAGACGATTGATGCGGTTATCGAAAACCAGACACTGCGTATCCAGACAGGTGTCCTGAATGAAATCCTTTCTGAGGCAGTAGCAATGCAGCAGCCTCCGTCTGACAAGGGAAAACGTCTGAAGATTTACTATATGACACAGGTGGCTGTCAAACCGCCTACATTTGTTATCTTTGTAAATGACAAAGAGCTGATGCATTTCTCTTATACCAGATATCTGGAGAATAAGATCAGAGATGCCTTTGGATTTGCGGGAACATCACTGAAATTCATTATTCGTGAACGAGGTGAAAAAGAATAATCATGGAACGACTGATTTGTATTGCAATTGGATATGCATGCGGACTTTTTCAGACCGCATACATTTTAGGAAAAATTTATCATATTGATATCCGCAAACAGGGAAGTGGAAATCTGGGCTCTACAAATGTACTGCGTACACTTGGCAAAAAGGCCGGAGCATTGAATCTGTTATGTGACTGTCTGAAGTGTATTGCAGCCATCCTGATCGTAAGAGCAATATTTGGAAATTCTTATGGAGATATCCTGCCGTTGCTGAGCCTTTATGCAGCAGCGGGGTGTATTATGGGGCATAATTTTCCGTTTTATCTTAATTTTAAAGGCGGGAAGGGCGTAGCTGCATCTGTAGGACTTGTGATTGCCTTTGACTGGCGGATTTTTATAATCTGCGCAATTGTATTCTTTGGATTATTTTTCCTGACACACTATGTTTCACTGTGTTCGGTAAGTGCATATCTGGCTGCATTTATCAGTATGATCATATTTGGACAGAGGGGTTCTTATCATATGGATTCTTCTCATATGATCGAGCTTTATATTGTTATGGGACTCTTGACAGTACTGGCATTTTACAGACATAAAAAGAATATAAAACGGCTTCTTGACGGGACGGAAAGTAAAATTTATTTAAGCAAAAAAAATAAATAAAAAGAGGTATTTATATGGCAAAGATAAGTGTACTTGGTGCGGGAAGCTGGGGAACTGCCCTGTCTATCCTTCTTTACAATAATGGACACGAGGTGATTCTCTGGTCAGCTCTTGGAGAGGAAATCACAACATTAAGGGAAAAGCGTGAACATGTGAGCAAACTTCCGGGTGTAAAGATTCCTGAACCGATTGATATCACAACAGATATTGAGAGAAGCCTGCGGGATGCAGATGTGGCAATTCTGGCAGTTCCTTCGCCTTATACCAGAAGTACCTGCAAGCGTATGGCGCCTTTTGTAAAAAACGGACAGAAAATTGTAAATGTTGCCAAAGGCGTGGAGGAAAAAACTCTTCTTACTTTAAGCGAGATCATTGAACAGGAACTTCCACAGGCAAATGTGTCTGTGCTTTCCGGCCCAAGCCATGCAGAAGAGGTTGGAAAGGGACTTCCGACTACCTGTG
>SKEQ01000167.1_pt1 | contig 71470 bp, 51 predicted proteins | sample 4826751 | NCBI WGS metagenome assembly SKEQ01 (sample SAMN11008805, study PRJNA524170) | human gut metagenome | biome: Human fecal sample; material: Feces; isolation source: fecal sample from pouch patient p44 | host: Homo sapiens | place: Israel: Tel-Aviv | collected 2013-07-11
AAGAATGGCAGTCACGCATCCAGTTAATAAAGCACTCGTGAAATTTTGCAGGACTGATACAGGATACAACTCTGGCAATGGTATCGTGAACAGGAATACCATTTTCAAAATCACCATATTGCTTCAAAAAATCGAGATGTGTTTCCCCAAAATCCTCTATATCTTCCCAACCCTCTGCACCAGAAATAACGGCACAAATAGTCAACAGTAGAATATCCGATAATTTATGTTCCACTTTCCAGGCTTGTCTGTAATCGGGGATAATAGAAATATGTTCCATCAATTTTTTAAGTTCCATTTTGTTCTCCTTAATTATGTAAGGAGTATTTGATCATGTATAAGCAATAAAAAACAGCTTCAGGTAATAAGGAATATCTCAATTTTTAAACATAAAATGCGAATTATTTAGTACAAAAAGTGAACTTCTGATGATCTTTCCCTGGTCAACTGACTGAGGGCAGCAACAATGTTCGCAAAATCCTCTTTTGCCACTTCCGGGTAGCGGGCAAGACTGTCGAGCATCTTTTCCCCTGCCAGCCACTCCAGCGCCATTTTCCGGCTGGCCGGTCGCGAGGGCAGCAGTTGCGTACCGAAGCGTTCCACCAGTCCGGTCAGTAGCGCCAGCCCCTCAGCCAGTCCGCGCTCACCGTCGCGGTGCAGTCGCGCCCAGATGTAGTAAGTGGCGATGCGCACGTCTTTTGCCTGCGTCAGCAGCAGGGATTCGGCAAGCTGGCAGATGAGGTCCGTATCCGCGCCGGAAATTTAGATAAAGTATTACAATCTCATCATTGATTTAATTATTGCCATTTTTTTCACATGATGTTTTTTCTTTAACATATTTCGTTGCCAGACCCGGCATCCACCCAGACGGGATACCACTACAAGCAATATAATTTCTAGATAATAATTCTTTTTTGTAAATTGAAGAAAAAATCAACATTGCGCAAATAGAGAAAGCAATAATAATCTTAATTATCAACCAAAGGCGCACCATTGTTACTTTAGATAATCGTCGCCCACTAATAGCAAAAAACAAAATCTCAAACGACATTGCATATAATGTAAAAGGTAAAAAGATAATTAACATATACCCCCAGCTATATACAATAATATCATTCCATAAAAATAGTTCATAAGTAGCATAACAGCCAAAAAAAACAAAAGTTGTGGATAAAAAAATATAAATATGGCTCCGCAAGTTAACTTTAGCTTTTCTTTTAATATATTTATAGTCATATCTATTTCAATTCCCATTTGCTCACATTGTTTAGTTTATCTTTTAAATACTCCTTCACTTCATGTTCCATTACTTCCTTCCCTTTAATAAGCATGTGTTTTGCCCACATGGCTCCCAAATCCCTTCTTCAATCTCTCTGGCTTTCTTAACATTATTTTATTATTTACTTGATCACTAACTTCCCTGAGCATCTAATAAATAAAACAAAGTAAGAAAAATAATACCATCCCATTAGCAATGTGTTTGATATTAACGCAAGCACCTCTAGATTATTATAAGCATCTACACCCCTGAATATTATATCTGTCAATAATAAAGCAATGAATGATAATAGACCACCTGTACAACACCCAAAGAACAAAGAATAAAAAACATTTAATTTATAAAAAATATCAGTAACAAATAAAATAACAAAGGAAAATGAAAGGTATAAAATTAGGTAAGAATACCAGTAAAAATCATGAAGTTGATGTTTGGCGTCAACTTTATAAACAAGGTAAACATTAACAAATAATGATATAATAAAAAATAAAAGTAATACTACAAATCTAAATATTTTCATTTATTCTCGCCATTTAACTTTATTCTTTTTTCTTTTTCTTTAACAACCGCTTCCCATAGTGAATTTGGCAGCGTATAAATATCAAGTTCTGGGATTATATATTTTAACAATTTTGAAGACCATTCGGCACAACTAAAACTCCCCGGTTCTTCATCGCCATCATCTAATGCCAATGCAGCATTCTTTATCGTTAATAACTCGTCATTCGTTACCGGTAAAGATAATAACTTTACCTTATAGGGAAACCATTCGCTATCCAGCTTGTTCTGCGTTACTTCATTCGGATTTTCTTGATAACTGATAAAATCATCCAGTTTTGCAAATTCACCACTAAATACAAAACCGGATCCTCTCTGCCCATTTCCATTTTCTAATTTTTTATAAGGATTATAGCTTCCATTAGGATCATAAAGATAAGGGCTTGATGAATCACCAGACACTTCAAAATAAATAGCTGAATGATCTCCCATTACCTCGGCATTAGTACTATATACTCTAATTGTGGATGTAATTAAAATTATTTCTGATGTATATTTTGTTTTTTTCTGAGTGTTATCTCCTCGAACATCCGTCCATTCTTTATTTAACCTATTCTGATCTATTCCTGCTATCTGGTTATCTGTTCCTGAACCTTCTTTGGTCTCATACGTATCATCCATCATTGACGCAATAAATCGCGCCTTACACGGGCAACTGCTCTGACTGTCCAGCGTCCCCGCCATCAGCCTGCCGTGAATATCTGTTTCAGGAACGCCGCCCACAATAATAAACATTCCCGGATATCTGCCGCAGGTGACCCGGTCCATATCCCGTGCCTGTGGGATACCCATGATCGTATGGTCGTCCGCGCCTTCAATAATCTTCCCGCCGCAGGTGGTCTTATCGCCCCTGACCAGAAAATAGCCTCTTCCCATCGTCATCACTCCTTATGCTGCGTATCACACAGTACCGCTGCCCGTACCGGATCGATTGTTACCAGCGTTCCCAGCAGGATTTCCATTTTTCGGTTCAGCAGGGCTTTATCAGCATAGCGGTGCGCCCGCAGGCGCAGCAGTTTCAGTTGCCGGGCTTTTACCTCAAACAGCAGTTCCGGCTCCCACTGCGTCAGCGTTATTCCCTGTGCGGCAGTATCCAGTTCTTCCAGCAGCAGGAGCGCCATCTCGTTTTTACCGTACTGTTCCGCCACCCGCGCCATCAGCAGTCGCAATAACAGGCGCTGTCGTGCAGTGGTGATGCCCGGACGGGTCTGTATCCAGCCCAGCGCCGCTTCCACGCCCTGACTGTCTGCCATCTCCAGTGCTTCCGGCTCCAGCGCCAGTACGTCATTTGTGGCGTCGTCTGTCGGCACAGCGGCTTTCCCCGCAAGCCATGCGCCGTCTTCCCGCATCATGACCTGCTGCGCTATCCAGTTGCGCGTCACCTCGTCGGCGAACGGTGTGCCGTCGTTCCATGCCAGATTTTCCAGCCCCGGCAGGCGCTCCAGCAGAAGCGCCAGGTCCTGACGGATAACCGCTGTCCACCTGTCCCACGGTACGCCCGCCTTAGTCAGCGCCTGATGCAGATACCACTGAATGTCCAGCCAGAAATGGCTGACGCCAGTGCTGAACATCAGGTCGGCCTGCTCCAGCAGTTCCGTCCAGTTCTGCTGGGCATACAGCCGCTTAAGCTGATTGCGTGACTCGGTGCGCGGCGGGACCAGCCGGGTTTTGCCGTCCACATCCGGCGGCAGTTCATGCACCGTATCCCAGCGCAGGGTTTTCATCAGCCGGTGCGCCGAAAGCCAGCCCTGCGGCTGTTCGTTCAGATAACGGGCCAGCACTTTCGCCTGGTCGAGCAGGTCGCGCCCGGAGGTGATGGTCTGTACCTGTGGCGCATCCACCGGGGATGACGCTGCAGGTATGCTGCTGCTGTTTTGCGGCACCACCGCGTTCATCCCACCCGACTGCGCCAGACGCGATTCCAGCGCGTTAATCAGCGGCATCAGGGAGGGAGACTGTTGTTCTTCGGGCCATGCGGCGAAGGAAACCGTCAGTTGATTAAGAGCGGCAACAATGTTCGCAAAATCCTCTTTTGCCACTTCCGGGTAGCGGGCAAGGCTGTCGAGCATCTTTTCCCCTGCCAGCCACTCCAGCGCCATTTTCCGGCTGGCCGGTCGCGAGGGCAGCAGTTGCGTACCGAAGCGTTCCACCAGTCCGGCCAGCAGCGCCAGCCCCTCAGCCAGTCCGCGCTCACCGTCGCGGTGCAGTCGCGCCCAGATGTAGTAAGTGGCGATGCGCACGTCTTTTGCCTGCGTCAGCAGCAGGGATTCGGCAAGCTGGCAGATGAGGTCCGTATCCGCGCCGGAAAGTTTGTTCATCTCGTCGCGGATACGCAGGAAATCGTCGTGGTAGCCGGGGTCTTCCCCGACCGGCGTATTTGCCGTCACCGGCAGCAGCCATGTCTGCCACAGCGCTGCCTGTGTTCGCGCCACATCCAGTGCATCCCGGTCGACAAAACAGCTACGGGTCAGCTTTTGCAACAGTTCACTCATCGGCGTCTTCCCCGTATTCTTCCGCATCTTTCATACTCCTGCCGGTCAGAAATACCTGTCCCGGCAGGCGGAAGTTTTTCAGTTCCAGCAGCGCCAGCGGCCCTTTACCCTGTTCAACCCGCAGCAGGTAATTCAGCGGCAGGCCGTCCTGCGCTTTCCACACCACTTTAAAGGTGCTGCTGTCCACCGGTGTCACCTGCGCCTGTTCCAGCAGGCGAATAAGGCTCCAGCTCCCCCGGTAATCCGCCAGTATGCGTTCCATCGCCTGCGTACTGGTCCAGCTCAGCGATGCGCCGGGTTGCCACTGTTCATCCGGCCAGTTGAAACGCTGCCAGCGTTCTTTCTGGTTGAAATACTCCAGTTCCTGCCCGTCAATCACCAGATGTGTTTTCATCACGTCTCGGGCCGGTTTTGCCCGCAGTTCAAAATGTATTCCGGCATCGCCGCTGGCAAAGGCGGTGTTAGCCACGTCGCGCAGGCGGTTCAGGGCGCGGATAAAGTCCGGGTTGACCGTCAGCCCCTGCGTGTTCATGGCGTCCGCCACCCAGTAGCGGCCTTCACGTTTCAGAACGCCGGAAAGGTTGGCGGCAATAAACTGGTTGATGCGCCCGTCATCGCGCAGATACTGCGCCAGCAGGGGGAGGGAGGCATCGTTCTGTGAGGCTTTGAACGGGTAGCGACCAGCGAAGTCCTGATTCCAGTGGCTGACAATCGCCCGCTGCCACTGGCGGTTCAGGCTGTCCGCCGCAGGCGTCAGCACCTGCCGCCACGACTGCTCCACCGGGCGGACGAACAGCGCCTGACCGAAGCCACTCCATTCCTCGCCCAGACTGGCGGCGATTAACCGTCCGTAGTCGCGGGTGTCGGTGAGGTCAACGGTTTTGCCCTGCAGTACCGTCTGTGCCAGCTGTTGCGTCATTTCCTGCGGGTCGGGGGCGTTGGTCACCTGTTGCAGTTTGAGACGCACACGGGTAACGCGGGTGAGGTAGGTCTGCAGACTCAGCTGGCTGTCGCCGCCTCCGGCTTTATCGCCCAGCAACCGCAGCAGCGGAGCGAAGGTTTTATCCAGCGGCCCGACAGGCACGTCGCCTTCACGGGATTGTTGCGGCGTTTTCTCCTTGCCGTTAAACAGTTCCTGTGCCGATTTCGCCAGCGAGTCTGACAGGCCACGGTTTTCCCTGCCTGCCGCCGCCTGCCACGCGAGGGTATCGGTCAGCGCAATCAGTGGCGACTGACGGGCATCGGCCATAAGTGTCAGCTGGTCGAGAATGCCGGAGAGCGAGTCTTCCTTTTTCCAGCGAATGCTGTTGAGAAACGCCAGCCAGCTTCCGGCAAAGTCGGTAAAGTAGCGTGAGGTGAGACGGTTACGCAGCGTATCCGGCGAGATATCCGCAGAGGTATCCTGCTGGCGGTCGCTGAGTACCCAGTCGATTTCCTCGCGCCGCGCCGTCACCACCTGCTCGATGGCTTCCCTGACCTGTCCTTCCCACGCCTGACGGGTGAACATCCCCGGCACCGTCTGTTCCGTACTGAAAAGAGATTCGGTGAGGGTATCCCCGGTCATGTCCGCCAGCGTCATATCGGCGTAGTTGCGGGACACCTGTTGCAGCACGTTCTGGTAGAGGGTGTTTTCGGCATTACGCACACCAATCTGGCGCAGCAGGATTTTACGCACCGCGCCGGTCAGTTCCGGTGGCGGCGAGGTTTTCCATTGCGGGTGTTCCGGCAGGTTCGCCATCCAGAAGGTCAGCAGCGAGGGCAACACGCTCTGCCGCACACCTTCCGGGATATTCTCGTAGCGCAGGCCGTCCGCCATCAGCGTGGTACTGAAAAAGGCAGCGTCGGCCTTTTCCGGACGGGAAGTCATCAGCAATGCCTTAAGCTGCTTATAGCGTTGTTCACCGGTGGCGGTACGCTGAGGACTGTTGGGCGGCAGCGCGACAAAGGCGTTCAGTTGCTGTTGCAGATGGTCAACGGCCACGTCGCGCACCAGCCGGTTTGCCGCCTGCGCATAGCCGGGAAAAGCGGCGGCGAGCAGTTGTTGGTTACGTTCAAGGCCAAAACGCTGATACCACGGCGCACCTTCGCGGATACGATATTGCAGGCGCTCCAGTTCGCCCTGCAGGGTATGCAGCGCCACCAGTTGTTCAGACAGCGGCAGCCGGGTATCAAGCGCACGTGCAGTCTGGATGCTGGTTTCCTGAACAAGCGCGCGGTTGGCGAAGAACGAGGTCGTCATTCCGGCCCCCCATATCGCCAGCACGCAGACAGTAGTCATCAGCGCGATACGCAGCCACGGAAAGCCCACTGCACGCCCCCGTGCGTTATCGCCGGTGACGCCCGCCCAGACCGGTGACGACAGCCACGCATGAGGTGCGGCCTCCGGTACGGCGGTAAGCGGCGGGCTGAACATCAGGCCGCGCAGGCGCAGGGAAGAGAATGCGCCGCCTGCCAGCAGCGGTTTCAGGACGCTTTGCCAGTGAGCGATACCCCGTTCTGCAAGGGTATGGGCCAGACGCAGCAGAAAATCATGGCGGTTATCAGTAAGTAGCTGCGACATGCCCTGTTCCGTCAGCGGCAGGGTTTGTGCTTCCAGCATTGCAGCCAGTTGTTCCGGGGTACAGCCTTCCGGCAGCAGGCAGCCGACGCTTTGCAGGACGCGCCCGGACTGATAATCACCGTTGTCACAGACCTGCCACAAATAGAGTGGGGCCTGAAAACCGAGTCGCTTACTGCCGTTAACCAGCTCGCGCCAGCCTTTGTCGAATTGCGCTGTCTGGCGGCTCTGTTCTTCTGTCAGCGGCCAGATGATGCCGTCCAGCGGACGGCTGCGGCGCAGTTTTTTTAAGGCGGTCAGCAGTGTGACATCAGGCTCCGCTGTTGGCCTGCCGCCATATATCAGCACCGTGTGGTCGCCTTCCAGCCAGTGTTGCCCGGTCAGCCCCGGCGCGATGGCTTCTGCCTGTTCAGGCTCGCCGGTCACCAGCAGCAGGCGGACGTTACGCCGCCAGAACGGGCCGTAGCGGTCGCGCAGGAAGGCGGCGAGTTCCACCATTGCCGGATGACGGCTGTCGGCTTTCTTTGTCGTCACCGCACGATAGTCATCTCCGGCGGCAAGTTGTCTGCGGAGTTCAAAGTTCTGTACGGCAGCGTGGCGGTTCAGCAGATGATAAACCCCCATGATAATCAAAAAGACCACGCCTGCGGCAATCACGCCAGCCATCCAGTACATTTGCTGTGAGCTACCCGGTTCAACGCCCAGCAATGCCGGTTTACGGTGAATAAACGTGCAAAGCGCAACCACAACAGCCACGGTCATGACGATGGCAGGCCCTGAAACAGAACGGGGCCGGAGACGGTTTAATCCCGGAACCACTATGATGCCTCCTGTGGGGAAACGAATGGCGACACCACGGTCGCCCATGAATAATGCCCGCCCTGAACGCCGCTGAGCGTCAGTTGGGGGTGTTGTGATTGTATTGCCGCCAGCGTTGCCGCAGCGACGGACAGCCACGGCGCAGCCGGTCCGGAGCGCCCCAGAAAGGTATCCAGCTCGTACATCAGGGCTTCCTGAGCAAACGGCTGGTTCAGGCTTAACAACGCGGCACGCTGTTCCCTGTCCAGTTCGGCAGTCCATATGCCGGATATGGCATCTGGCTGCACCGGCATCCAGTCCAGCGCCTGTGCAATGCCTGACGCCATCATCTCTGTATCTGTGATACGTTCAGGACGATGCAGCAGGGCCAGCGGCGTCAGCGCGGTTTGCGTCAGTCGGTTTGCCAGCAACAGCGCGGTGGCGGATTCTGCCGTCCGTTCCGGGTTCTTCGGTTCCAGACGCACGGAAATCACCAGCAGTACGGCCTTTTCCTGAATAAAGTTGTCCAGCCAGTCGTCCACGGCGGCCAGCCCCGGCTCCGGGGCAGAAAACAGACGGGCTTCCGGGAGTCCGGCTTTTTGCCATTCGTCCTGCCAGATAGTTCTCACGGAGGCCCCTGAAAGCGGCGCATCAATTTCCAGTAGTACGTTGATATGAAAATCAGGGGGCAGCAGAAACAATTGCGGTCTGATACCAATAAAAAGGCGGGAAATAATTTCGGATAAACGCCCGGTAACCGGTTTATTGGTTAATATGGGAATGACACTGCGACGCACAGTATCTTCTCCGCGCAAATCAGCGTAGGTATTCAACACCTGCTGACGCGCCAGAAATGCTGTTGTAGTTTCTGCAACGGAATCACCATTCAGCGCGGTTTGTACGGAAAAACTGAGTATCTGCAACGCCCGTCGTCCCCGGCGCGTTTCCTGCAAAATCACCTCTTCGCGGCGCTGATTCCACGCATCGGCACGAATATATTGCGTAATAAACACCAGCCAGCGCACCGAACAGACCAGCGACCAGATAAAGGCAGGCACACCACAGGCCAGCCCCCAGAAATACGGGCCGTTTTTTGCCAGTTCATCGCTGGCGAATAATGAAGTCAGGGCCACGCCCATAGACAGCATCAGTAATAAGGCTGACAACCATTTAATGTGGGCTGGCGGTGCGGGATAGGGTTCAGCATCAGGAATAGTGTTAAGTCGGACGGGCATTGTAATAATCCATTATTCTGAAATATAAATGTAATGAATATCAGGATGTTTAAACTATGTAAGTAATTCACTACCAACTTAGGTGCGCACTAATTAAAATACATCTTGCTTTTTATACGGAAATATCATTTGAAGCTTAATTTAAAACATGCGAATTCTTAAATTCTTTCAGTATTGTTATTAATGTTTTTGAGAAGAATGTGTTTTATATTTCTTGCATACATGTTTAATAAATATACCTACAAAAAATAAGCTCATTGCATCGATGAATAAAGAGATTTAATTTTATCTCCATTAATGTTTATATTTTCTTGATTTGTTCTTATTTGAAATATATTTTCACTCCCTCCTTCATAATGAAATCGATTCATGAGTTCCTGTAAAGGGCTCCACCTCCCACGATAAGTCTCACATAACTGCCACGACTTATAGATATACTTCCTAACAATGCCAGAAGTGTTTTTACACTGCTTATAGTGTCTTTCATCCACAATAGCAAAAAAAAGATCATAAATATGCTGTTCTAAGAACCAATTACTATTTACCAATGTGAACTCTACAGTTCCTATATCATATTGATGCTTCGCAGGGAGAAAAGCATAATAGTCATTCAAATTTACTGTGTATGAGAGTTTTTCTCCGGGTGATATTTCTATCCAGTCAGATTTTTTCATCCACAAATCAAATCGGCATGTAATTTTTCTTATATAATCTAACCGTATGTTATTTGTTACGATTAAAAAAGAACCACTGCACAAAGGAGAGTAAGGTGATTCATGGATGTTTGCTGGTAAATTCATCCGATGAACATAATACGAACTATTACTTTTATTATGTAACGTTACATTTGCTGTAATTAATGATTTATTATGTTTTAATTGAAGGTGTGCGTAAATGTTCTTTTGTTCTTGAATTCGCTTACTCTCATTTAAGCTGATTTTATAGTATTGCCCCACATAATAAATCGTTTCAAATGGGTCGAATTCGTTATAATAAGTATAATCAGATAAGGATGCCAATGGGTATATGACTGGTTTTTTATCATGCCATAATAGCTTTCCATAACCATAATGCACGTCCGCATTGAATGAGAAATTATCATATGCATATAATTTATTCTTGTGCATAAGAAATAAAAATAAAAATAAAAAACGCGATGTATTTGTTAAGAACATAGATACACTCACTTATGTCAAGCTTAACGATAAATTTATAATTACATATAATAAACGATAAGATTAGCAAATGGATATGAGTAATTAATCTATTTCAAAATAACGTTCAATATTATATGCATTTTCAAAGAGTGTCATATCCTTCTTTTTTATTAATTTATCAGCAAAGATGTCATACTCTTTCGCATTCTGGAGCTCTTTATCAACAGGCATATCCTCTGATTGCATACCGCCATACATACCTTTGGGGCCATATCTGACTAAATGTGTTAATTCATGGCAAAGTGATGAAACTTTAGAATCCTTTCCTGTCATTGGTTTACATACAAACCGCTGGCCTATTCTTATCGTCACTACATCTGCATATTTGTCTGGAGAAACACCTATAATATGATCAGGGGTGACGTTAGCAGTATAAGCATCATTGTCCGTAGAATTTACAAAATTGCCACACTTCCACTTAGTAACATCTTTATCATAGTAATTATCATTACTATCAAGATATCTATCCCTAAAAGTAACTTTTTTGCACTCCCCTTTATCAGCAGATAATTTATCACATATCATTTTCATTCTGTCCACGGCTTCTTGAATAACTGCTCGCGCACTTTTTGTTTCTTTTGTTACTTCTCCGTTCAGTTTAAATTTTATGGTTATTATTTTTTCAGATGGCACGCCAAATATCCTCCTGAATTCCTCTTCTGCTTCATCATTCCAGTGCGTTAACGTTTCTACCCTTTTATCAATTACCTTTTTTTGTTCCTCTAGAGATTCCTTCATCATTTTCTTGAATTGATTCGTAACTTGAAATTCCTGTATGCATTGTTCAGTTTTCTGATTTTCACCACTTGAACTACCTCTATCATTACTCATGCACGCCTCCCAATATCATGTCTATATTTTGATTTAATAATCTGACATCAATTGTTTGTTTGGAATCAGTATTAAAATTTTCTGTATACCCATTCTCATCAGTAATACCTTCTTTTTGAGTGCCATCAGAAAAACATGCAATATATTTTGTGTTGGCATAAGGTAGACCATCATCATCAGTAAAAAGGAACTTAGCATTAAATTCCCCGCTCTCAATCACTGGAAACGCCATCAGCTCCGGCGTCAGCTTCGCCTTCGGCTTACGCCCGTAATATCCCGCCTTAACGTTATATTCTCCCGGCGTACCGGCCTCTATCCCACAGGCATCCAGCCGGATGTAGCTGCCACCGCCGTTAAGGGTGATTTTCTTCTTCGCGGTGATTTTAATCTCATCTTCCGTACTGGTGATCACTATCGATTTCTGTGCCAACAGTTCCATCAGATCGTTCTGTGCCTGTACCGAGATCGCCCCCTTGTTGGCAAACAGCTTGATGCCCGCTTTACGCACAAACACGCTTAGCGCCTGTCCCACGCCGATAAACATATTTTTCACCACGCCAACATCGGCGTTGTTGCCTGCGTTGGCTATCACATTCTTTGCCGCCGCCAGTTGCAGGTGCTCTCCGCTGGCGATCGCCATACCCTTGGGTGCGCTTAGCAGGATCGCCGCCTGCGTCAGATCTTTTACACTCTGCTGCAACAGCGCTATCTGTGATGATAGATCTGCCGGATCGGCATTCGCCGTCTGCGCATCAGTGGACAGCGACTTCATCTGTGACTGTGCGCCATCCAGTATTGCCATTGCCGGAGCCATTTCGCGCACCTGACCCTGCGCCTTGTCCTGCGCATCGGCGCTGATAAATATCCCTTTCTTAGCCCGTACTGCACCCCACAGATCGGTTCGCAGTTCAAAGCCTTCCCCGCGCTGCTGTTTCCCGGCATCCACCAGATGACCGAGGTTTAGCTGGCTCTTGCCGCCGTACTCGGTACTGACCTTGATATGCTCTTTGCCGCGCTCATCGTCGAGGCGGATTTTGTTGTTCGCCGGGGTTCTGAGGACGTTACGCTTATAGTTCTGAATGGTCACATGGTCAGTGTGTGCCGAGTCGTGTTTTACGCCTGCAATATAAGGTCGGTCCGGGTTGCCTTCCTCAAACGCGATACTGACTTCCGTTCCCGCCAGCAGCGGCAGGTGCAGGCCGTAGGTGTCACCTGCATACGGGCGCGACTGGCGTACCCACAGGCTTTCATAACCCGGTTTCCACGTATCGCGGTCAAAGTCGAGGTTGACCCGGTAGCGCCCGTCCTTGTCTATATGGGCGTAGGTGTCGTTTTTCACCGTGCTGGTGACCCGTGCCGGGAGCGTGCCGGCCATTACGGGACGTGGGATAAGCGCCGGGCGGTAGCCATAGCGTTCTGAGTACGGGATAGCGGTAAACGTCAGTTCATAGCTGCGGTCACGCGCCGCGCTGACCGTCACGCCGGTAATCAGTACGCCCTTGCGGAACACCGCTGGCGCATCGTCGCCCTGAACCCTGATTTCCAGCCCCGGTGTCAGCAGTGAACTGGTGCTCTGGCCTTTGAGAATGGCCTGTTCATTCAGGTAGCGTTCGTGGCGAATACGGGCATAAAACGCGCCGCTTTCCGCTGCCTCTTTATCGCCTTTTTGCAGGAAGTTGTCAGCATAGTGGTAGGCTTCGCCGTAGGTGGTGTTATCGCCTCCGGTGGCGTCATGCTGCTCTGTCATCATCTCCGCTGTGGCTTCACGGTAGTTGTAGTCCCGCGTGGTGACGCTTTTTTCCACCACGCTGTAGGCGGTGTTCAGCCCCCATACGGCTTCCGTTTCACCATCAAACAGCCCAGAAGGATGGCGAAGCGGCAGCGTCAGCCCGCGCTCATAGCCGCTCTGGTCGTCGTAAAACTCGACAACCTCGATTTTCAGCCGGGCGTCGGTGGCGAAGCGGAACCAGATACCCACTTCCGACAGCAGGCGTGAAATAAACGTCAGGTCGTCCTCGCCATACTGCATCACCTGTTCGCGGGCCGGGTATGCGCTTTTGAGGTTAAACACGAAGTCCTGACCGCGCATCTGGTGCCGCTCGCGCAGGATTTTTTCGACGATTTGCGGCACCGTCAGATTCTGGTAGATGGCATTCTGGCGGCTGCGGGCCAGCAGCGCCATACGCGGCTCCAGCCGCACTTCGTAACGAGTTTCGTCCCGTGACGTGGAGAGATGTTTAAAACCGGTAATGACCCCGTACAGGGTGCGCAGGGGGGCCTGCACCGGCATTCCCTGTACCGGCGGTGCCGTCAGGCTGAATGCGCCGTCCTGCATCAGTACCGACTCCGGCGCGATGGCTTTATCGGTACTGGTAAATTCAATGTCGTAGCGGAACGGGGTACTCAGTTGTTCGCGGCCTTCGAAGGTCAGCACATCCACCGGGCTTTGCAGGCCGCGAATTTTGAGTTTGTGGTGTGAATGGTCGAATATCAGAGCAGAGGAAATCATTCTTTTTTCCTTTATTAATTAAGGATGCAATAATCATTTTATTTTAAAGGTATTATATGAGTTATTATTCTACATAAAGAATTCGACAGTCATCTATAAATAAAGTTGCAGACCATTTTAAGCATCTTATCTGCCATTGCATTTTACGCCATCATCTTAATTTATATTTTCTGAGCAGAGAGTAGGATATACAGGTTGAAAAAATACTCATTATCATAAAAAAGAACAATACTCTCACTATGAATGGAAAATGCTGTAACAATCTGCCTGAGCCTGAATAGAGTTTATCATCATCAAATATACTGACATATATGCGACATAGCCAATCCAGTATCAAATCATTTTTGATAAAGATAATAAATATACTTATAGCAATAACAAATGAAATAAGAAACATTAGAACGGAATTATTCGTTAGCCAGAGTTTCTTATTCAGATATAAGTATATCGCAGCACTCCCCAGCAAGGATAAGATAACTAGCGCCCCAAAGAAAGCATTGCCATAAACTGAAGATAATATGTTAAAAAGACCCAACTCACTGCCACTGTCAAGAGAAAATATAAAAACAAAAATATAAATGGTCACTATTATAAAAAACAACAATCTTGAAATAATCTTTATTACTCTCACCAGAGCCTCCAAAGTGTTCCTTTTGCTTTTTTAATAATGCGCAATAATTATATCGTCTGCCCTGCTGAAAAATAATATTTAAATGCATTTTAGGTGAATCGAAAAGGGATGATGTTTAGATATTCCAATATTTTATTTTTATCCGGTTTTTCCTCTGGTTTTGGAGATTCTGCCATACGGCGTATAAAAAAACTTTCGCTAATAGAAGTCCCTGCATCCACCGTTTGTAAATCATGAGAAAAATAGGCATGAATCGTCTCTATACCCGGCCATGATATTTCTGGAATTTTTTCTCCATTCCACGCCTTATGATAAAAATCGAGAAACAGTTCAGCTCGTACCCATGCCGTGTAATAAATATCTTTATGATTTTGCATACGAGTATCCATTGGTCTCCCATGATTAAAATCATTTGACAAACCGGTCGCCACGCGCCTTACGTCATCCAGCCATCCCCAGAGAGCTTTAAGTTCAGTGATCTGCGCATTTATATCATCGGCTTTCGTATTAGGGTTAACCCCCATTCCGGTGAGTGGACCATAGCCGCTTATCTGTTCACGACGTGCTAACGATAGTTCTTTATCCAGTTGGTGAAGTTCGGTGCAGTAAAGATAATATTGTTTTGCCAACCAGATGAAATAGATATCAAGATAGAAATCAAATGCGGCATCGCTAACCTTATCAGTTCCGTAGACCTTTGTGTAAACATCTACCAGATTATCCTGCCAGTATTTGTTGACTTCCTTTTTATAGAGAGTCATCCAGTTCCTGACGGAGCGTCCTTCAACCGTATCATTTATCAAGAAGTAATTAGCTATAACAGGTTTCTGTTCATAAAGAGTATTAAAATCAGGAAAAGGAACACCAGCTCTGAACGCTGCATTGTACATAGTATGCAGAGCCACACGACACAATTCCGCACTGGGTTTCTGCTCATCGGGTTTCAGCCCACCACCAACATCCTCACTGCAACCGGGCAACATTATCTCCTTATGTTCCACTTTGGTGCTTCCCAGCCGGTATAATCCCCGCCAGAGACGCCGTTCATAGGCCGCAGCCAGATGCAACGCTTGTTTTACTGTCCCCGGCAGGGCCGTATCCAGTTCAATGCCCTTCTCGCCAAATGCTACGCTGACAATTTCGCCAATCTTTTCAACTCTCTTATCTCCGCTGGCCTTTCCTGCAATACTAAAAAAATAGTCCAGTCCATTATTATTACTGGCAGGTGAATGTCGCGAGCAGTCAAAAAAACCAGCAAAAACAATATTTACAGGCACCTTTTTAAAAAGGTAATTATCCTCACCACTTTTTTGACAAACTTCTTTAAGGAACTCATCCAGAAATTTACGTGCCAGTGTTGCACCAGTATCATAACCGTATAATGAAATGGAAATTGATTTAATTTTGGGGGTAGGAGAGCCTTCTTTCTTCTTGCTATTTTCAGCGAATGCACTGTTAAAAAGCAATTTTGCGGCATTAATGCGCGTTGTGTCACCAGTCAAAAAATGAGCACTAACAAATTCATTGTCACGTATCCACTGTATGGCTTCGATAGTGGTTTTTTTTAATGCATCAATAACAGATTCGCGTTTTTTCTTTCTTATATCCTCTGGGGAGATGCGTTTTTTCAGCGCGTTTTTTAAGGTTTCATACCACGATCCACTCTGACCGAGTATATCCTCTATCGTATCTTTTGCAGCATCTTTAGGTATATCTTTTATACCATCAACCATACTTTCCATAGAGGTATCTATTATGGTATAGATTTGCTCAGTCGTTTTTTCTTCATAAGGCGTTCCCATACCGGAGAAGTAGAATTTATTATGGCAAACAAAATCCGTATTAACCTCTTCATCCGGGTAGGCCCGAAACAGGCGGACAATATTACTTAAACGGTTATCCGGCGCATCCTGAACGATATTACGTCCCACGCCGTCAAAGAAAAAACCAACATGCCAGACGCGCCCGCAGTTTCCCACCTTACATTCATCTGCCTGCTGCGCCCGCGTTGCTGCACCGATATCCAATGTACCCATTATGATTTAGCCTCCTGTCAATAAGAGTTTCATCAACTTCCTGTTATCACTCGACAAATAAACATCTGTTGAAAACATCATTCCTGACCAAGATCAGACAGCGACATTTCATTCCTTTTTACTTTTTCCAGCACCGCCTGGAACTCAACAGATTCAAGATAGGCCTTTTTACCGTTCAGATAGTTGAACGCGTAAATTTTCTGGTCCAGCGGCTTAGTCAGTCCAACCTGCCGCGCCTTATCCAGAGATTCCTCAACCTTTTTCCACTGCTCGCAGGACGAATAAGTCTGGCTTTCCTTCATATTGCGCCATTCGTGCATCACGGCCACAACGTCCGGTTTGTCTGACTGACATTCGGCCCTGATTTCAGTATTCATTTGCCTGTGTTCGTCATAGGGAGAGGATAAATCCTTACTCCACCCCAGCAACACCTTGTTGCCCGGTAAAAAGTGTACGTGCAGAAAATCTTCTCCCCATTCTCTTTTGGGCAGCGGCAAGGTTTTATGGTGTACTTCAGTCCTGATGCCCGCTTTATACTGTGCCAGAGAGTAATCAACTGTCCAGATCACTTCCGCCGTCTCTCCACTGACGTCCCCGCAGCAAGTTGTGGAACCACCTCCATTGGCAGAAGCATCAGCGCCTGCTACGCCATTAACGCTAAATCCACGTATTGGCCGGTCTATTTCGCTGTGGATCACCAGTATCACGCCGCCTCTCGGCCCCCCCCATACCGCCTGTCCGAGATTCCACAGCACCACCAGTACTGGCACGGCGATCAGTATCCGCCATACCCAGCGCCCCCAGCGGACGTACCAGCGGGTGAGTTTTCGATCAAACTGTTCCAGTTGGCTAAAAAAACCCATCAGTTGTTATTTCCTTCACCATAGAGCTTGTCTTTGACATCCTGCCGAACGCGGGTCTTGTACCCCCCGTTGTGAAGATCTTCATACGGAGAAAAAGAATCTTTACTCCACCCCAGCAACACTTTATCGCCAGGCATAAAATGCACGTGCAGATAATTTTCTCCCCATTCTCTTTTTGGGAGAGGCAAAGTCTTGTTACGTTTCTCCAGACGCATCCCTTTAAGATATTGCTCGTGAGTCATATCTAATGTCCAGATAACCTCTGCGGTATCCCCACTGACATCACCACAACAGGTGATTGAACCGCCACCATTTGCAAAAGCATTCGCGCCCGCCACGCCGTTAACACTGAATCCCAGTATCGGACGGTCAATTTCACTGTGGATTTCCAGAATCACTCCACCTCTTGGTCCTCCCCATACTGCCTGTCCTATATTCCACAACACGACCAGTACCGGAACGACAATTAACGTCCGCCATACCCAGTGCCCCCAGCGGGCATAACCACGCGTAAGCTTTTGGTCAAATTTTTCCAGTCGGGTAAATAGCCCCATCAGATTTTATTCCCTCTTATCACCTGGTTGGCAAAGTTGTATGTCACTGGCGACTAAGGTCAGACAACGAAATTTCATTTCGTTTCACCTTTTCCAGCATGGCCTGAAATTCGGCTGACTCAAGATACGCTTTCTTTCCATTCAGATAGCTCAACGCATAAATTTTCTGATCCAGTGGCTTTGTCAGTCCAACCGCTTGTGCCTTATTCAATGCCTTCTCCACCATATTTCGCTGAATACAGGGCGGGAAGTGCTCACTCGTTTTCATGGTGCGCCACTCTCTTAAAAGCGCAGATACATCTCCCCGATCTGCTATTTTCTGCCAGAGCGGTTCATCAAGCGTTATGATTTCCACTGTCTCATCGCTGTTATTTGCCGCAGGAAACGGCATGTTCAGCCTTTGCCACCGCGTATCTTCCAGCATCCACCATGATTCTATCTGAGAGAACATCACCGGATGCCACTCCATATCGGGCCGGGCGGCCAGTTGTTTCAGCACTCGGGGCGTGTAATACCTCAGCAGAACTTCACGACCATCTGGCGTTTTTGCCATGCACCCCACAGCAAGCCGGGAGGCCAGTTGCTCCAGCGGCAGCTCTGAAAAAACTATGCCTGCGACGGGGAGTTTCCCGACAAGCACCATCGCCAGATCCTTTTCACTTTCAATGCAAACCAACCAGGGACCGTATGCTGCTACCTTTTTAAGGTCGGGCAGTTGATACAGGGAAATTCGTCGGTATTTATAATGCTCCATTATGATCTGAAGCATTTCCTGAGAGAGCGCTCCACCTTCAAATAAAATAAAGGCGTTTAACGTTTCGTTTCGCTTAAGCCAGTGGTCTGCCAGTTGTTGTTCTGAAGTCATGATTACGCTCCTTCAACAACAGCATCATCGTTTTTGATGGCATTCAGCAGGCATTCAAGACAAAAATCGGATGAGTCCACGGCTGAAAGGATGGGAAATTCTGGCATAGGAACCTTCTCCGAGGCTCCCGGCTGACGCCCATAATGCACCGCTTTGACGTTATAATCCCCCGGCGTTCCCGGCTCAATGCCGCTACCCTCTATCCGGATATAACTCCCGCCGCCATTAATCGTTATTTTTTTCTTCGCCGAAATCCTGATCTCATCTTCGGTGCTGACGATCTCTATCGACTTCTTCGCCAGTAACTCCATCAAATCGTGCTGCGCCTGTACCGATACTGCACCTTTATTGGCAATCAGCCTGATACCCGCATTTCTTATAAACACGCTCAGCGCCCGCCCCACGCCGATAAACATATTCTTCACCACGCCGATATCGGCGTTGTTTCCCGCATTTATCTGGAGGTTTTTCACCGCTGCCAGTTGCAGGTGCTCGCCGCTGGCGACCGCCACGCCTTTCGGCGCGTGCATCAAAATCACCGAGGCGGTCAGGTCATTTATCCGGCTGGTTATCAATGCTATCTGCGCGGCCACATCCGCCGGGTCGGCGTTCGCCGTCGTCGCGTCATCGGACAGTTTCTGGATTTTATCGCTCAGACCGTTCAGTTCGCTGATAATGTCGGCCATCTCTCTGACCTGACCCTGCGCCTTGTCCTGCGCATCGGCGCTGATAAATATCCCTTTCTTTGCACGCACCGCGCCCCACAGATCGGTACGCAGTTCAAAGCCTTCGCCGCGCTGTTCTTTCCCGGCATCAACAAGATGGCCGAGGTTTAGCTGGCTCTTGCCGCCATATTCGGTACTGACCTTGATATGCTCTTTGCCGCGCTCGTCATCCAGCCGGATTTTGTTGTTCGCCGGGGTGCGCAGCACGTTGCGCTTGTAGTTCTGAATGGTCACATGGTCGGTGTGTGCCGAGTCGTGTTTTACCCCGGCGATATACGGTCGGTCCGGGTTGCCTTCCTCAAAGGCGATGCTGACTTCCGTTCCCGCCAGCAGCGGCAGATGCAGGCCGTAGGTGTCTCCCGCATACGGGCGCGACTGGCGTACCCACAGGCTCTCATAACCCGGTTTCCACGTATCGCGGTCAAAATCGAGGTTGACCCGGTAGCGCCCGTCTTTGTCTATATGGGCATAAATATCGTTTTTCACCGTGCTGGTGACCCGCGCCGGGAGTGTTCCGGCCATTACGGGGCGGGGGATAAGCGCCGGGCGATAGCCGTAGCGTTCTGAGTAGGGTATCGCCGTGAACGTCAGTTCATAGCTGCGGTCACGGGCCGCGCTGGCCGTCACGCCGGTAATCAGCACGCCCTTGCGGAATACCGCAGGCGCGTCGTCGCCCTGAACCCTGATTTCCAGCCCCGGCATCAGCAGTGAACTGGTGCTCTGGCCCTGCAGAATGGCCTGTTCATTCAGGTAGCGTTCGTGACGGATACGGGCATAAAACGCGCCGCTTTCCGCTGCCTCCTTGTCGCCTTTTTGCAGGAAGTTGTCAGCGTAGTGGTAGGCTTCGCCATAGGTGGTGTTATCGCCCCCGGTGGCGTCATGCTGCTCTGTCATCATCTCTGCTGTGGCGGTGCGGTAGTTGTAGTCCCGCGTGGTGACGCTTTTCTCCACCACGCTGTACGCAGTGTTCAGCCCCCATACGGCTTCCGTGGCGCCGTCGTGTAGCCCTGAAGGATGGCGAAGTGGCAGCGTCAGTCCGCGCTCATAGCCGCTCTGGTCGTCGTAAAATTCGATAACCTCAATTTTCAGCCGGGCATCGGTGGCGAAGCGGAACCAGATACCCACTTCTGACAGCAGGCGCGAGACAAACGTCAGGTCGTCCTCGCCATACTGCATCACCTGTTCGCGGGCCGGGTATTCGCTTTTGAGGTTAAACACGAAGTCCTGACCGCGCATCTGGTGCCGCTCGCGCAGGATTTTTTCGACGATTTGCGGCACCGTCAGATTCTGGTAGATGGCATTCTGGCGGCTGCGGGCCAGCAGCGCCATACGCGGCTCCAGCCGTACTTCGTAACGGGCTTCGTCCTGTGACGATGAGAGATGTTTAAAACCGGTAATGACCCCGTACAGGGTGCGCAGGGGGGCCTGCACCGGCATTCCCTGTACCGGCGGTGCCGTCAGGCTGAATGCGCCGTCCTGCATCAGCACCAACTCCGGCGTGATGGCTTTATCGGTACTGGTAAACTGGATATCGTAGCGGAACGGGGTACTCAGTTGCTCGCGGCCTTCAAAGGTCAGCACATCCACCGGACTTTGCTGGCCGCGAATTTTGAGCTTGTGGTGCGAGTGGTCGAAATTCTGAATACCCATGACAGCCTCCGTTATTGCATCTCTTCCGTAGCGAACTCCAGTACAATCCCGTCTTCCTCATCCCAGCCAAGCCGTAGTTGGGCTGGCTTATGGTGCGCAGCCTGCTGTGCCAGCAACTGCTGGCTTAAGACCGGCAGGATTTGCTGGTTCAGCAGGCTGTCGATATTACGCGCACCGGTGTCCGGCAGCAGGCAGGCGGCGGTCAGGGCGTCGTACAGGCTGTCGTTGATTTCCGTTTCCAGCCCATAGTGCTGACGAAGACGACGAACCACCTGCGCCAGTTTCATTTCCACAATGGCGCGCATCGCTTCCTGTCCCAGCGGGCGGTAAATCACCGTCTGAAAACGCGCCATCAGTGCAGGCTGGAAGTGCTCGCGCAGCAGGGGATACAGCAGTTCATGCAGGTCTGCGTCTGTGGCGTCCGGTTTTTCCTCCAGCAGCTGCATGATGTGGTCGCTGCCCAGATTAGCCGTCATCAGAATCACGGTGTTGCGGAAGTCAATTTCCCGCCCTTCGCCGTCGCGCATAAAACCCCGGTCAAACACCTGATAGAACAGGTTCATTACGTCGCGGTGCGCCTTTTCCACTTCGTCGAGCAGCACCACGCTGTACGGGCGTTTGCGAACGGCTTCGGTAAGTACGCCGCCCTGACCGTAGCCAACGTAGCCCGGAGGAGACCCCTTAAGCTGGGAGACGGTATGCGGCTCCTGATATTCGGAGAGGTTGATGGTGATAAGGGATTTTTCACCGCCAAACAGGGTGTCGGCCAGTGTGAGCGCAGTTTCGGTTTTACCGGTGCCGCTGGGGCCGGTCAGCAGGAATACCCCCTGCGGGCCATTCTCCGGCGTGAGGCCGGTTTTAGCCGCCCGCAGCCGCTGTGCGATGGCGCAGAGCGCCGGGCTTTGCCCGACAACGCGGTTTTCAAGGCTTTGTTCCATACTGAGCAGGTCGCTCTGCTCGTCCTTGAGCAGCGAAGAGAGCGGGATGCCGGTCCAGTCCGCCACCACCGTGGCGACGGCGCGGGCGTCCACATCCAGCGCCAGCAACGGAGCAAAGCCCTGATGCGCTCGCAGTTGCTGTTGCAGTTCAGTGCTGTCTGTCCCTTCCTGACGCAACGTCATAATCTGCTGCGCCAGTGCCTTTTCCTGCTGATACTGCGCTTCCAGATGCCCGGCTTCTGCCTGCAGCTCATCACGCAAATCGGTCAGTTCCGCCAGCCGCTCCGGGCTGGCTTCGGGATAAAACACGCTGTCCTGCTCAATTGCTTCCCGCTCAATATCCAGCGCGGTCAGACGCGCCTGAAGCTGCGTCAACGGTTCCGGCAGGGTGTCGAGGCTCATGCGGACTCTTGCCCCGGCGGTATCCAGCAAATCAACCGCCTTGTCCGGCAACTGGCGTCCGGTCAGATAGCGGCGCGACAGGCGCACGGCGGTCTGAATGGCGCTGTCCAGCATATGTACGCCGTGGTGCTGTGCATAGCGGGCCTTGAGTCCCCGCAGCATCAGGCAGGCGGTGTCATCATCCGGCTCGTCGACTTTCACCATCTGGAAGCGGCGTTCCAGCGCGGCGTCGCGCTCAAAATACTGTTTGTATTCGCTCCACGTTGTGGCGGCGATGGTGCGCAGTTCGCCCCTTGCCAGCGCCGGTTTCAGCAGGTTCGCCGCATCCGCGCCGCCTGCCTGATTACCCGCACCGATAATGGTATGGGCTTCATCAATAAACAGCAGTACCGGCTCCGGTGATTTCTGCACTGCATCGATGACATTTTTCAGCCGCTGTTCAAATTCACCTTTAACACCCGCGCCAGCCTGTAACAGACCGAGGTCCAGTGTGCGGATATGCACCGTTTTCAGGCTGTCCGGCACGTTGCCTTCGGCGATACGCAGCGCCAGCCCTTCCACCAGCGCGGTTTTGCCCACCCCCGGTTCTCCCACCAGAATCGGGTTGTTTTTGCGGCGACGTGAGAGGATATCGACCATCTGGCGAATTTCCGTGTCGCGCCCGAATACCGGGTCGATTCGCCCGCTGCGGGCTTTTTCCGTCACGTCTTCGGTAAAGCGGTTAAGCACCGCCAGCAGGGCGTCATCCTGTTTCCCCGTCAGCGTTTTTGCCGGTGCGTCCGTCGTTGCCGCCTCTGGTTGCGCGGATGTCAGCGGTTCGGTGACCTGTGGCTGACGTGCCGGACATTCATCCGACTGCGCATCCAGCAGGGGACGCAGCCGCTCAAGCTGCACACGGCTCAGGCTCAGCAATACCCACAGGTCATTACAGGCGGGCAGCATCGGTTTTTCTGTCAGCGCCATCAGCAGGTGCTGACTGCGGATTTGCGGGTCGTCGCCTTCCAGCGAGGCAATCAGCCACGCCTGCCTGATAAGCGCCGTCAGGGGTTCAGAAAGCTGCGGACGTTCGCGGACCGAGCGGGGTAAGGTGTCCAGATGTGCCAGCAGAGACTGCCAGAGCGTGTCGATATCCCATTCATAGCGGCGGGCAATCACCGTGATATCGCCTTCTCCCTGCTCCAGCAGTTTCAGCAGCCAGTGTTCAATGGTTATCTCCGCATGGGCGCGGGTCTGACACAGTGAGGCGGCAGCGTCCAGCGCCCGTGCACAGTACGGGTTAAGGCGACGCAGCAGCGCGGCGGGGTGATTTCCGGTCATAGAAGGTTTCCTTATCGTGTTCTGTATTCCTGCGATCTGCGTTCAGGTACGCTACCGCCCATAGCCGTTACCTCACTCAGGCCCATCAGGTATCACCAGATTGTGGGTATGCTTTGCTCAGTACCGGTGCCTGCGGCACTGGGCAAAGCACACAACAGAAAGGCAGACAGTTTCCTGTCTGCCACGGTTATCAGGCGGAAGGACGTTCATTCCACGAGTCGGAATGAATGATGTTGCCGTCTTTGTAAGTCCAGGTGATTTTCTCGTAGCGGAACTCAATGCGTTCCAGGTGGTTATGCTTCTCTTTGGAAGGCTCCTTGATGTCGTGCATCAGCGGAGCGACTCTGACCAGCTTGACGTTATCCAGCGTGATGTTGAAGTACTCCACTTCCTGACCGGCATCGTTGATGCGGTAAAACTTAAATTCCGCCGTTTTCAGGGTCTGGCCGGTGGTGACTGCTTTGTAGAGATACGGGCTGGACGCATCGATTTCTTTGGTAAACGTAAAGGGCTTGTGAGTACGGGTACCGGTCAGTTTGCCGGTGTTGTTGTCGGTCGGGATGTACACATCGTGATCCAGCGCCACCACTTCGATGCTGCCTTCGCGCCCCTGAACGTCCACGGAACCTTTGATATCCGCGCCGCCGTCATCTTTCAGCCAGAGATAAGCAGGAATAGCCATGAGAATTACTCTCCTTGTTAGTGTGATTGAAGCACCGCCTTCTTCCGGCGGTATGTTTTATTTCACGTCCTGACAGGCGTCAGAACGCGGAACAAGACTGATTTCGACGCGCCGGTTGACTGCCCGGCCCTGTGGCGTATCGTTGGTCGCCGCAGGCTGGCTCTCACCCAGTCCCTGTACGGCAAAACAGGTGGCCGGGATGTCGCTGGTCTGCAGCATCCAGTTACGCACCGCTTCGGCACGTCGCAGTGATAACTGCTGATTGCTTTTTTCGTCGCCGGTGGCGTCGGTATATCCGGCCACGAGGATAAGCCAGCCCGGTTTTGCCCGGATGTTCACCAGTGTGTCCACCAGCACTTTTGTCGAGCCGTCTTTCAGGCGGGCCTGTCCGACGTCAAACAGCGACATACTGTCAAGACGCACGGTCTGCGCCTGAAGCGAGGCTGTCACTTCCATTTTTTGCTCAGGCGGACGCCAGTCACGAATGGCGCGTAATACCGGCTGGCGGATTTGTTCGCCGGGGTATAACCCCAGACCGAGACGCAGCGGTTCTCCTTCCCGGTAATACCCATCGAGCATGACCGCATCGTCTTTCAGCACCGACAGACGACGGGCTTTGGTGATAAATTCCTCCGCCGGAACGGCATAAAACTGGTGCAGATCGTCACCGATATGCCGTAATAACTGGTGATTCGCCGTGGCTGACAGACACAGCGCGGCGATACCCGCCACGGTGGTGATGCCCAGCATGGTTACACTGGCCCGTCGCAGCGGGGTAAAGCCCGACTGACGCGGCAACCGCCGTAACAGGGCATCCGGAAACGGCAGCGTGGCGTCTGTGCCGGTGTCCGCGATATCCGTCGTCAGGCCGGTTCTGGCGGTGATCCACAGCTGCCACAGGTTGTTATCCACTGCAGGCAACGAGGGGTGTAGCCCCACGGCCATCGCCAGTGGCGGGCATTTCGCCTCCGGGCCGTTCAGTGCCGCCAGCACATAAAGATTCAGCCACTGCATCAGGCTTTCGGCTTTCAGCAGGTAACAGAGTGGCTGGCTGCGCTCCTGTGTGCTGGTCTGCGTGAGCCACTGCGCGGGGGAGGCGGTTTCAGCAGACGTCGCTACCTGAATTTCGCCGCCGGTACAGATAAGCCACGGTGAATGTGCCTTCTCCGGCAAGGGCGAGCCGGACAGCCCGCTCCAGAGAAGCCAGGGGACGTTTACGCCCGCCCGGCGACGCACTGTCGCCATACTGTGGGCGAACCGTCGCAGTCGTCCGGTCAGAACCGCCGCATCCCGGTACATGCCGGGCATGACGGTATACGCCACGGCAAGCTGCGATGCCCACGCCGGGCGAAGGGTCAGTAATCGCTCCACCTGCGCCACAAGCTGTTCTTCATCGGGAACATGCAGATACAGCCCTTCTGAAACCTGCCGGACCGGGCTGTCAGTGAACAGATGCGCCGACATATCGCCACAGACCAGCACTACCGGTTGTCGGTACGTTTCCGGCGGCAGCGATGACAACCCGGCATCGCCGGTCATCTCCGTCCACGCCTGCCTGCGCCGGTAAATCAGCAACGCGGCAACCGCCAGAACGATAGCCGCCGCCCCGGCCCATCTCAGTACGCCAGACGGACTGATAAACACCGACCACAGCACCAGCAGTAACACCATTCCCCACAGCACGACGGCCTGTTTCAGCGTGTTCCTCACTCACGACTCCCTTTACCGCAGGCTTTGCGGCAGCAATTCATCCACCAGCACGTTCAGCCAGTGGTGCAGCCCCCACCAGACACCGGCCAGTAGCAGCGTCAGCGTTACCAGCCAGAAAAACGGCGAATGCAGCAAAGGGTGCTGACGGGTGGATAACGGCACGTTCAGTACCGCCGTTTCCAGCAGTACGCCAAATGGCGCGACCAGCCCGTTGAGCGTCGAAATAAGCTGGTCGCGCTCCGGGGCCACCGGATCCTGATAACGCCCGCGAAATCCCAGCAGCAGGACACGGTGAAAGCAGGTCAGCACAGCCTGTGCAGGCGCGGGCTCCTGCAACACCTGCTTCATCCGCTCGTACAGCAGCTCGCCTGCCTGCAGGGTGTTGAAGAAATGCGACTGGAGTGGATCCTTCATCCAGATGGCCTGACCGTCGTCCATGCCGCTGCGACTCAGGACTGTTTCGTCCAGCAGGGCGCACTGCGCGTAGGTAATGTGCTCCACGCTCTCCCGGCTAAACCCGGCATCTTTCAGGCGTTCGCGGACCAGTTCCACCTGCCGCTGGCAGTGACGATACAGCTCCATACCGTGACGCACGGTGGTTCCCTGACGCAGTTCCACCACCGTCAGAAACGTGTCGCGCAGCAGCGCGTCGATATTGATATCCGTCTCTTTTTTCATGCGCGCAGCACCGCAAACAGTTCAGGTTTCAGGTCGCCCATGGTTCCTGGCGCATAAATCATGCAGCACCCGGACTCCAGCATCGATTTAGCCGCGTCACTGTGCATATCCAGCGCAAAATACTGGTTCTCCAGTCGCAGCGGCAGCGCCGCCGGAACTGAGGTCAGTGGCACCAGTGAAACACCGTTCAGCGCCACGTTGATAAGCAGCGTGACGTCATCAGGCGCACCGATTTTGCAGACCAGCGGTAGCTGGTGCAGTACCTGATGCGCAGGCAGAGAGGAACGAACGGACAGATAAAAATCGGCCTCTTCCCGCAGGCGCGGATCGTGCAGGTCTGCTTTCCAGCGGTTGCCCGGCAGGGATCCCAGCTCCAGTGCGATCACCCGTGACGGCAGGCTGGCTTCCAGCAGTTCGCTGAGCAGGGAGAACAGGGGCGGAAAGACGGTGGACGGCGATTCGTGGACATAGGGCGGAACGGCGCTGACGTTATGTTCAAGGGAAAATGTCAGCAGCGCCCCGGCAAGCCTCGCCAGCTCCCGCCAGACCAGTTCGGGGTGAACCGCCGGGTAGCGCAGGAAATCACTCAGCACCGGCTCGGCGGAGTTCAGCGCGTTAAGCAACCAGAACAGGGAGACATCGGCGACGGCGAAGTCCGCCATACGCTGGTTGCTTTCCCGACGCATCGCCATCAGGCGCTGACATTTGGCCCGTAGCTGCAACAGCAGCGTGTCCAGACGCTGTACCAGTCCGTCATGGGCGTTAAACGCCAGTAACGGCGGAATATAACTCTCATCCTGTGTCCAGTTGCCCTGAACATCCCGCACCAGACGCGCCAGTGGGCAGGTGATGTAATCCTGATTGTTATCATGAGCAAAGCGCAGGGACAGCGCATGACGCTCAACGGCCATATCTTCACTGTCACTGCCGTAGATATCCTGTACCTTTTGCCATTCCTGACGATAGCGTAGCGGTCTTTCAGTCTGCTCACCCTGACCGAGATTACCGCCGTTACCATGGGCAAGCGGCAGCGCCAGCAGAACAACCGCGCTGTCGTTCGTCAGCGCGTGCAGATCGCAGGCGAGAGGCAGAACATCGCTCACGTCAGAATCGATCAGCGTGCCATCAGCAAAACGCAGGCGTACTGCCTGCGTTTTCAGCTTTCCGGACATCAGGGCATCGCGGTCAAAGAGCACATTCGCGATCCCCCACGGATGACGAATACAAAGTTGCGCAATGCTGTCATTGCTGAACGCTTCCCAGCGGGCCTGCTGCTGAAACTGCTGAGAGGACAGGAATGTCCCCTCAGCCCACAGTGGTCGATGAATTTTCATATCACACCACTTCCCGGTCAGGCTTTCGCTTTCGGCATCTGGGAAACCAGTGACAGGTTGATATCCATCCCTTCAATCTGGAAATGCGGCACGGCAAAGAGTCTGACGCGGAAGAAGCCCGGATTGTCCTCAATATCTTCCACGATAACCTTACCGTCGCGCAGCGGGTGAGACGCCTGCAGTTCATCACCCGGATCGGTCATCTCCGTCACCAGTGTGCGGATCCAGGTGTTCAGTTCCAGTTCCAGTACGCGGCGGTCTTTGGTGGTACCGATATTCTCGCGCTGGATGATTTTCAGGTAATGCGCAATGCGGGACAGCAGGAAGATATAGGGCAGACGGGCGTTAATACGGCTGTTGGCGGTGGCGTCAGCGGTATCATACAACGCCGGTTTCTGGGCAGAGTTTGCCGAGAAGAAGCAGGCGTAATCGCGATTCTTATAATAAGAGAGCGGAATAAAGCCAAGGTTGGAAAATTCAAATTCGCGGGTTTCCGGGATCATCACTTCGGACGGAATTTTGACCTGATTGCCGGTGCCGAGATCGTAAAGATGGATGGGCAGATCGGCCACTGCGCCACCTGCTTGTGGACCACGGATCTGCACGCACCAGCCATTATTCACAAAGCTCTTCACCATATTGGCGGCAAAGGCGAACGAGGCGTTTGTCCAGAGATACTTTTCGTGATCCGGGCCTTTGACTTCTTCCACATAGTTAAAGCTGCGTACCGGCACCGTGTCCGGCCCATAGGGCAGACGGCCCAGCACTCGCGGCATCACTAATCCCACATAGCGGCTGTCATCGGTATCACGAAACGATTTCCATTTAATATATTCTGCGCGGTCAAAGTAGTTGCCGATATCTTTAATCGCGGCGACTTCTTCCATCGAATTTTTAAGGAAGAATTTCGGCCCGACAGAACCGATAAAAGGCATATGGGAAGCGGCAGACACTCTGGAAATATTGCGCAGCAGGGCAATATCCTGCGGGCTGTTATCAAATTCATAGCTGGAAATTAATGAGGCAACAGGTTCGCCACCCGGCGTATCGTACTCCTGAATGTATGTATGACGATATAAACCGCTCTGAATGATTTCCGGGGAGTCGTCGAAATCCTGACGCAGATGCTCTTTGCTGATATCCAGCAATTCAATTCTGACATTTTTGCGAAAATCAGTGCGCTGTACGACGAACCATGTGCCGCGCCACAGCGACTCGACTTTCTGGAATTCAGGATGGTGCATGACCGCATCAAGCTGTTTACTGATTTTCTGATCCAAATCGTCGATATGAAAATCCAGCAGGCTCTTGTCGAGCTTGACCACGTTCTCGCCTGATTTCGCCAGACAGGAAAGTAGAACGTGAATCGCCGCTGTCACGCGCTCATCGGGTGAGGCATCCGCCAGTGTTTCGCTGTTTTGCCATAAATCTATTTCCTGAATGGAAGACACCGGGGTTAAATTAATTTTATCAAACAGGGACTGATAAACGCCGCCGGACTCAGTGGTGGTCAGTGTTGCAGTTTCAGAGGTGGCATGTTCTTGTTGTACAGACATCAGCATTTCCTTTTCAGTGATCCTTTCTTCTCCGGTTTAACCTGAATATCACTTCGGGTTAAACGTTCTCCTGCGGCGCAATTTTCGCCAGTTCATCACGCAGTTCTGAACTGAGCGTCGGGTCTTTCAGGATATTTTCCAGTTCACGTCGAAACGTTGCGTTATCTAACAGATTGGATTTCAGGTCACGTAATAAATTGCGCATAGCGAGTAATACACGAAGCTGTGGGATATTTTTTGCTACCTGTTCGGGTTCAAAATCTTTCAGGCTTTTAAATTCAAGCGCGATATTTTGCTCATTACCGCTTCCGCTTAGTGTGTCTTCTACTGTTAAATTAACCGCAGGCGAAAACTCAGCCATGACACTGTTGAAGTTGTTTTTATTGATATCAATCTTGTCCCGTTCGGACAGCGGACGTTGCTCTTTTCCGTTACTGTAATCGCCAACAGCAAGAAGCTTGAGGGGGAGTTCAACTTTCTTTTTAGCATTGCCTGTATGCAGGTCAAGCTTGATATTTACACGAGCGGCGGGAACTTCATTCTGGAAACTGTCGGCCATATCCTTTTCCTCATCATCCACTTTTTCTGATGGTTATTGACATAATTATATTCACGGGATTATCGGGTGATTTAAATAAAAAGCAATGATTAGGAAAATATAAAAATGAATAATGTATTTTTCTGGGGAATAGATACAGTTGTATCATTTTAGATATTATTTAGCCTCTTGATTATTTTTCGGGAGAGGGCAGCCTTATCTAGTGAGAAAATTTGGCATGAAACTTAAAATAATAACAAGATAAACTTCACAAATTTGCGTTTTTAAGAAATTGGGTAGTGTGGGAGTCTATTAAAGCATTCATTAAAATTATTGCCCGGGCTTCCACAAAAAATTATTAATTTTTCTACTAATTAAAAATTGTATGCTTTTTGTACAATAATTATATAAGTGTAGCCTCCAGTTGTGATATTGAAATGTTAACATAATCAAAACAAATTGATTTATAGAATATGTAAGTGAAGTTCATTGGTGGGGTATATATTTAATATATAAATAAGATGGATGGCTTTGATTGGGGGGGATCAACGGTTTACTCATTGTTTCAGGCTTCACTGAAACGGATAAGGAAGCGTAAAAACGAAAAAACCGCAAGCTAAAGGTAGCGTTGCGGTTTCTGATATTCTAATAAATTGGTTGCGGGGGCCGGATTTGAACCGACGACCTTCGGGTTATGAGCCCGACGAGCTACCAGGCTGCTCCACCCCGCGTCCGTGGATGCGCACTATACTCCGCTCGCGTTTTCATGCAACCTTTTTTTTACCCCGATCACGGATTTGGCATGATTTTGAACAAAAACAAATCACTAAAGCCTATTTTTTGTGCAAAATTTGCGTCAGGGAGAGGCTGCTCATTTCATTAAACGCGGCGGTTTGTTATCTTCGTTGCGCCTTATTTTTTAACCTGAAGAAGAGAACAATGAAAGGACGTTGGGTAAAGTACCTTCTTATGGGCACGGTTGTGGCAATGCTTGCCGCCTGCTCTTCCAAACCAACCGATCGCGGACAGCAATATAAAGACGGGAAATTTACCCAGCCTTTCTCTCTGGTGAACCAGCCAGATGCCGTTGGCGCGCCGATTAACGCCGGTGATTTTGCCGAGCAAATTAACCATATCCGTAATTCGTCACCGCGTCTGTATGGCAACCAGAGTAATGTTTATAACGCGGTGCAAGAGTGGCTGCGCGCAGGCGGTGATACCCGCAATATGCGCCAGTTCGGCATTGATGCCTGGCAGATGGAAGGTGCCGACAACTATGGTAACGTGCAGTTTACAGGCTATTACACGCCGGTAATTCAGGCGCGCCATACCCGCCAGGGCGAGTTCCAGTATCCTATTTACCGTATGCCGCCAAAACGTGGTCGTCTGCCGTCTCGTGCGGAGATCTACGCAGGGGCGCTGAGTGATAAATATATTCTCGCTTACAGCAACTCCCTGATGGATAACTTCATTATGGATGTGCAGGGTAGCGGGTATATCGACTTTGGTGATGGCAGTCCGCTTAACTTTTTCAGCTATGCAGGGAAAAACGGTCATGCCTATCGCAGCATTGGTAAGGTGCTGATCGACCGTGGCGAAGTGAAAAAAGAAGATATGTCGATGCAGGCGATTCGTCATTGGGGCGAAACACACAGTGAAGCCGAGGTTCGCGAGCTGCTGGAACAGAACCCGTCTTTCGTTTTCTTTAAACCGCAATCTTTTGCACCGGTGAAAGGGGCAAGTGCGGTGCCGCTGGTTGGCCGTGCTTCTGTTGCCTCCGATCGTTCAATTATTCCGCCAGGTACTACCTTGCTGGCAGAAGTGCCGCTGCTGGATAATAACGGCAAATTTAACGGTCAGTACGAATTGCGTCTGATGGTGGCGCTGGATGTCGGTGGCGCAATCAAAGGCCAACACTTCGATATCTATCAAGGGATCGGGCCGGAAGCCGGACATCGCGCAGGTTGGTACAACCACTATGGACGTGTCTGGGTGCTGAAAACCGCCCCGGGCGCAGGTAACGTCTTTAGCGGCTGATGTGTTATTCTGTATACCGTTTTTACGGATACGCCAGGGTGAGGGATAACCTCGCCCTTTTTAATTCTGAGGTGCTATGTCTGTGGTAATTAGTGATGCATGGCGTCAGCGTTTTGGTGGCACAGCGCGTCTGTATGGTGAAAAAGCGTTGCAACTGTTTGCTGACGCGCATATTTGTGTGGTCGGTATTGGCGGTGTCGGTTCCTGGGTGGCGGAAGCGCTGGCGCGCACGGGGATTGGCGCAATCACGCTTATCGATATGGATGATGTGTGCGTCACCAATACCAATCGGCAAATTCACGCTCTGCGCGATAACGTCGGGCTGGCAAAAGCGGAAGTCATGGCGGAGCGTATTCGCCAGATTAACCCGGAGTGCCGTGTAACGGTGGTGGATGATTTCGTGACGCCGGATAACGTAGCGCAGTATATGAGCGTGGGTTATTCGTACGTGATTGATGCCATTGATAGTGTACGGCCCAAAGCGGCGCTGATTGCTTATTGTCGGCGCAATAAAATCCCGCTGGTCACGACCGGTGGCGCGGGTGGGCAGATTGACCCGACGCAGATTCAGGTTACCGATCTGGCGAAAACGATTCAGGATCCGCTGGCGGCGAAGTTGCGCGAGCGCCTGAAAAGCGATTTTGGCGTAGTGAAAAACAGTAAAGGTAAGCTCGGCGTCGATTGCGTGTTTTCTACTGAAGCGCTGGTGTACCCGCAGTCAGACGGTACTGTGTGTGCGATGAAAGCCACGGCAGAAGGGCCGAAGCGGATGGATTGTGCATCTGGATTTGGCGCGGCAACGATGGTGACCGCCACCTTTGGGTTTGTTGCGGTTTCTCATGCGCTGAAGAAGATGATGGCGAAAGCGGCGCGTCAGGGTTAAACAATCAGGTCGGATGCGACGCGAACGTCTTATCCGACCTGGTTCTGTGCTTAAACCTGCTTCGCCGCAGCGATAATCGCCTCGCTTAACGCATTCAACCCCTGGCTGCGTGAGGCGCTAAGCTGTGCACGCAATCCCAGCTCATCAAACAATGCCAGCGGCGACTGTGCCTGCAATTCGGCGGCGGTTTTCCCCTCAACGGCAGTCAACAACACCGCCAACAGGCCGCGCACAATGCGCCCTTCGCTATCGCCAAAGAAGTGCATTTTACCGTTTTCAGTCACGGTATATCCCAGCCAGACGCGGTTTTCGCATCCGGCAATCTCTTTAGCCTGCGCTTTTAACTCGTCTGGCAAAGCCGGAAGCTGTTTCCCCAGCATGATCAACTGGCGATATTTATCTTCCCATTGCGACAACGGAGCGAAGGTATTGCGTAACGTTTCTGCGGTTACGGTTGTGCCGAACGGATGTCCGGCGAATTGCGGGTTTGTCATTAATCCACCAATAATTCCAGCGCGCGGTCAACGGCATTCACCAGCGCATCCACATCACTCTTTGTATTATATGGCGCAAATGAGGCGCGCAGTGTGCCGGTTACGCCTAATTCTGCCAGTAGCGGCTGAGCGCAATGTTGCCCGGCCCGCAAGGCAATACCGTACTCCGCCAGCAGCGTCACCATATCGCTATGATGAACGCCAGCAAAATCAAAGGCCAGCAGGCTGGAATCCTGGCAGCGGAATGAACGAAAACCTGGACGTTTCGCCAGCGCTTCTTCTGCAAGCGTTGCTAAGCTACGGCTCCAGCTTTCGGCCTGGTTGATATCGTAATCTGCCAGCCATTCCAGCGCCGCGCTTAATCCTATGACGCCAGCGACATTTGGCGTTCCTGCTTCCAGTTTCCACGGCGCAGATTGAGTGGTGAAACCGTCAAAACTCACTTCGTGAATCATTTTGCCGCCACCCAGCCAGGGCGACATCGCTTCCAGCAGTTCTGATTTGCCATACAGCACGCCGATACCCGTCGGGCCATACAGTTTGTGACCAGAGAAAGCATAGAAATCGATATCTAGTTGCTGAACATCTGCGGGGAAATGCACCGCCCCCTGAGCACCATCAACCATCACCACCATCCCGGCTGAATGAGCAAAGGTAATCGCTCGCGCCAGATCCGGGCAACCGCCAGTAACGTTCGACATCTGACCCAACGCCAGAATCCGACTACGGGGAGTAATCAGTTCTGGCAACAAATCGACATCCGGCAGTCGCTGCGCATTAAGCGGCAATTTCACCACTTTGGCTCCAGTTTGTTGGGCGACCATCAGCCAGGGGACGAGGTTAGCGTGGTGTTCTGCCACGCTGACAATAATCTCATCGCCCGGTTGCAGACGCGGACGCGCATAGCATTGTGCCACCATGTTGATGGATTCAGTGGTGCCGCGCGTCCAGACGATAGTTTTATCATCCGGTGCATTCAGTAATTGCGCCACTTTTTCCCGCGCAGCTTCATAACGCGCGGTCAGGCGTTGGGCTTCGGCAAACTGGCTGCGATGGACGTTTCCGGCGCTCAGACTGTAAAACTGTCGGGTGGCTTCAACCACGGCTTCAGGTTTAAGCGCGGTCGCGGCGCTGTCGAGATAGACGCCCGCATCCTGTAGTGCGGGAAACTGGGCGCGAAACTGCGCGGGATTAAAAACGTTCATGGTACTCCTCGGCTTGATGCACCGATCGTGACGCAAAATTCACTTTGATACAAGGAGAGTGCTAACCATCAGAATTATCTGGATATCCTGGCGAAGCCGCGTAAGTAACATATGCTGAATAGTGTTAGGCGTTAATTTTAGCCTGTTAATCAATACTATTAAGATTTATTAATCGCTTTAAGGAGAAGATGATGAAAAAGACTGCCGCAATTATTTCTGCCTGTATGCTGACTTTTGCCCTGAGCGCCTGTTCCGGTTCGAACTATGTGATGCACACCAATGACGGACGTACCATCGTCTCTGACGGCAAACCACAGACTGATAACGATACCGGTATGATTTCGTATAAAGACGCTAATGGCAACAAACAGCAGATCAACCGTACTGACGTGAAAGAGATGGTCGAACTGGATCAGTAATTCGCGATCGCAAGGTAAAAAAAAGCACCGCAATTAGGCGGTGCTACATTAATCACTATGGACAGACAGGGTAAATGTACAGGAAGTGAAAAAAGGTAGCTTTGCTACCATGGTCTGAATCGCAGACCAATTGCAAACACAACAACACAACATCACAACCGTAAGCCAAAAGTTCACCAGAACACGCATTCCGATAAAACTTTTCGTTCCGGCTCAGGAAGTGCCGCCACTATAGGTATTTGCTGGTAGAAGCTCAACGGACAATTTATAATGGCTCAGATTAAAAAAACTAATAGGTTACATAGTGTGATCTAATTGTTAAATTCATTTAACATCAAAGTTTAAAAGCCATGTCTAAACGATTACCACCGCTAAATGCCTTACGAGTTTTTGATGCCGCAGCACGCCATTTAAGTTTCACTCGCGCAGCAGAAGAGCTTTTTGTGACCCAGGCCGCAGTAAGTCATCAAATCAAGTCTCTTGAGGATTTTTTGGGGCTAAAACTGTTCCGCCGCCGTAATCGTTCACTCCTGCTGACCGAGGAAGGGCAAAGCTATTTCCTCGATATCAAAGAAATATTTTCGCAATTAACCGAAGCGACGCGTAAACTCCAGGCCCGTAGCGCCAAGGGGGCGTTGACGGTCAGTTTACTCCCCAGTTTCGCCATTCATTGGTTGGTTCCGCGACTTTCCAGCTTTAATTCAGCTTATCCGGGAATTGACGTTCGAATCCAGGCGGTTGATCGTCAGGAAGATAAGCTGGCGGATGATGTTGATGTGGCGATATTTTATGGTCGGGGCAACTGGCCGGGGCTACGGGTGGAAAAACTTTACGCCGAATATTTATTGCCGGTGTGTTCGCCGCTACTGCTGACTGGCGAAAAACCCTTGAAGACCCCGGAAGATCTGGCTAAACATACGTTATTACATGATGCGTCACGCCGTGACTGGCAGACATATACCCGACAATTGGGGTTAAATCATATCAACGTTCAGCAAGGGCCAATTTTTAGCCATAGCGCCATGGTGCTGCAAGCGGCTATTCACGGGCAGGGAGTGGCGCTGGCAAATAACGTGATGGCGCAATCTGAAATCGAGGCCGGACGTCTTGTTTGCCCGTTTAATGATGTTCTGGTCAGTAAAAACGCTTTTTATCTGGTTTGTCATGACAGCCAGGCAGAACTGGGTAAAATAGCCGCCTTTCGTCAATGGATCCTGGCGAAAGCTGCTGCTGAACAAGAAAAATTCCGCTTTCGTTATGAACAATAATTTACGTAGGGTACGACCATGACCAGCCGTTTTATGCTGATTTTCGCCGCCATTAGCGGCTTCATTTTTGTGGCTCTGGGCGCTTTTGGCGCGCATGTGTTAAGTAAAACCATGGGGGCCGTTGAGATGGGCTGGATCCAGACCGGCCTCGAATACCAGGCGTTTCATACGCTGGCGATCTTAGGTCTGGCGGTGGCAATGCAGCGTCGCATCAGTATCTGGTTTTACTGGAGTAGCGTTTTCCTCGCGTTAGGCACGGTGTTGTTCAGCGGCAGCCTTTATTGCCTGGCGCTGTCCCATCTGCGTTTGTGGGCGTTTGTCACTCCGGTTGGCGGCGTGAGCTTCCTCGCGGGCTGGGCGTTAATGTTAGTTGGTGCTATCCGTTTAAAGCGCAAGGGCGTAAGTCATGAATAAGGTTGTATTGCTGTGCCGTCCGGGCTTTGAAAAAGAGTGCGCCGCAGAAATTACCGATAAAGCCGGCCAGCGGGAAATTTTCGGTTTTGCCCGCGTGAAAGAGAATGCGGGTTATGTCATTTATGAATGTTATCAACCTGATGATGGCGATAAGTTAATCCGTGAGCTGCCGTTCAGTTCATTAATTTTTGCCCGCCAGTGGTTTGTGGTGGGGGAACTCCTGCAGCATTTGCCGCCAGAAGATCGTATTACCCCCATTGTCGGCATGTTACAGGGCGTAGTAGAGAAGGGCGGTGAACTGCGTGTTGAAGTTGCCGATACCAACGAAAGCAAAGAGTTACTGAAATTCTGCCGTAAATTTACTGTTCCGCTACGCGCTGCCTTGCGCGATGCCGGGGTGCTGGCGAACTATGAAACGCCGAAGCGTCCGGTTGTGCATGTATTCTTTATTGCACCAGGCTGCTGCTATACCGGTTACTCATACAGCAACAATAATTCGCCGTTCTATATGGGCATTCCGCGCCTGAAATTTCCGGCAGATGCGCCGAGTCGTTCCACGCTCAAACTGGAAGAGGCATTTCATGTGTTTATTCCTGCGGATGAGTGGGATGAACGCCTGGCGAACGGGATGTGGGCGGTGGATTTAGGCGCTTGCCCTGGCGGCTGGACCTACCAACTGGTGAAGCGCAACATGTGGGTTTATTCCGTCGACAACGGCCCGATGGCGCAAAGTCTGATGGATACCGGACAGGTGACGTGGCTGCGGGAAGACGGTTTCAAATTCCGTCCGACGCGCAGCAATATCTCCTGGATGGTATGCGATATGGTTGAAAAACCGGCGAAAGTTGCGGCATTGATGGCGCAGTGGCTGGTTAATGGCTGGTGCCGTGAAACCATTTTCAACCTCAAACTGCCGATGAAAAAACGCTACGAAGAAGTGTCACACAATCTGGCGTATATTCAGGCACAGCTTGATGAACATGGCATAAATGCTCAGATTCAGGCGCGGCAGTTGTATCACGATCGCGAAGAAGTGACGGTGCACGTCCGCCGCATCTGGGCTGCGGTGGGTGGTCGTCGCGACGAGCGATAACAGGCAAGGCCGGGGCGTCGTCTCCGGCCTGCTACCCTTTCCGTCAGGCTGTTACCAAAGAAGTTGCAACCTGGCGCTCATCAGAAATAATGTGCGTTACCTCATCCAGATGCCCGATGCGGGCTTCCCCTGAACGATTAAATTTACTTTTATCAATCAATAACAACGATTGCGCGGCACGTTTTAATAGCATCGATTTGTAATCAGCGTTGATCGCATTGGAGTCCCACAGTGCGCCGCTGCTATCGATCCCTTCACAAGAAAAAATAAACAGATCGATTTCCAGCGATTTAAGTTGGGAAATCAGCGAGGGATTGACGTAACAGCCATATTTGCGCTCAAGTGTGCCGCCGGAACTGATCAGTTGAATGCGTTCGCGTTTACCGAGTTCATGGCAAATCGGATGGCTATTGGTGAAGACCTGAATGTTGATGTCAGGCAACTGGCGTGCCAGATACCAGCAAGTTGAACTGGCGTCTAAGGCTATCACCATCCCTTCTTCAATCCACGCGAGCGCCTCGCGCGCGATATCTGCTTTATGCGCATAATGGCTTTTCAGCCTGATGTGAAAGGGATCGCCACTGTCTTGATTTTGACGGTGGATATATTTAGCGCGTCCATGATTGCGCAGAATTTTACCCTGCGTCTGTAATTCATTGAGATCGCGACGAATGGTTTCTTTACTGACCTTTAGCTGTTCAGAGAGAGCTTCCGTGGTCAGGCTGGTATGGTTCAGCAGCAGGTCGACTATCGCTTGCTGGCGTGCCGCTTTCATATTTTTCACCCCATCATTCGATAACCGCCCGCGTCATGCGGGCGTACCGGTATGAGATTACGGTGTTACCCCTTTTTTTAAAAGAATATTCCCGTACTTCGCTCGTTCGCCTGTGATAACGATCGCAAAGGCTTTTTGCGCCCGTTCATAAAACGCAAAACGATTGATGCGGATGATGTCAGGACACGGGGCTTGTAGTGAAAGCGCATTACGGTAACGTCGTTCTACTTCAGGATCGAGAGTGTCACCTTCTACCGCTGCCATCATCACCAGCGGCGGGGCATAACTGTCCAGCTCAAATAACGGGATAATCGCCTGGAGCAAGTCGCTCACCAACAGGCCATCAGCGCGGATCACCTGCGGTCCCATCGAATGGGCGGGAAAGTGAGCATCGGAAAAAATAATTTCATCTCCATGTCCCATCTCTGCCAGCACTTTCAATAGTTCGGGAGAAATTAACGGCGAAATTGTTTTCAGCATTTCACACTTCCTCTATAAATTCAGGTTCAGTTTGCGGGTAGAAATAACGGTACTGATAATGAATCTGTGCACGGGCTTCTTCCGGGCTGTTGAATTCCCCTACGCCATACCAACCGAACAGCGCAGCTCCTGCGACGGTCGTTTCGGCATCGTCGAGAACTTTTACCGGAATATCAAGCATATTGGCTTTAATCTGATTCCACAATGTGTTGCGACTTCCTCCACCGACTAACAATAATTCAGAGGCCTTAAAGTGCCCGATTTTTTCCAGCATCTGTAGATTGCGCTGTAATTGCGCAGTTAACCCTTCCAGCGCCGCGCGATAGAAATGCCCCCGCGTGGTATTAAGCGTCACTCCTTGCCAGCCAGCGTTCTGACACGACAATAAATCACACTGCATTTTCACGCCATCCGCGCCAGGCGCGATCAGACGAGCCTCTTCAATCAACATTTGCCAGGGTGTTTCAGCCGTCCAGAACAGTTTTCTCACCCATTCCAGCACGCCGGATGCCAGCCATTGCATACCTGGGTTATACAGCCCTGCCTGGCTATCCAGTTCGCAGGTGGAACCGGCGTACTGACTTAACAGCGAAGTATCAACCTGGGCGCTACGGACCATTAAAATTTCCCATGTACCGGAAGAGAGCACGGGTTCATTTTGGTCGGCACCAGCGCCAAAAAGGGCGAACTGGGTATCGTGACCTGCGGAAATCACCGGTATGCCAACGGGTAAGCCGAGCATTGCTGCGGCGCTGTTCTGTAGCGTACCAATCTGTTCACCCGCTTCCACCAGACGAGGGAAGAGTCGGCGTGGAATACCGGTGGCTTGTAAAATTTGCGGACTGAAATCGCGTTGCTGGATATCCAGCATCTGGCTGGTTCCGGCCATCGTGATATCAGTAGTGAATTCGCCGGTTAAACGGTGGTTAATCAGCGACGAAATAAAGAGCCAGGCGTGCGCGCGTTCCAGCAGTTGTGGATGATTTTCTTTCAACCACACCAACTTATATAACGTATTGAAACTAAAGGCTCCGACGCCAGAAATAGCCTGCAACCGCTGTGCGGAGATCAACTGTTCAATATTGTCCATAACCGCTGCTGTTCGCGGACATTTCCAGCTAATGATCGGATAGAGCAGATTGCCTTGCTTATCTACCAGAGCGCCATCCACACCAAAGGTGGTGACGGCGATACCGCGGATGTGGCATTCAGTCAGTTCACTATTGATTTGCCGACAGCAATCAGCAAAGCGTTGCAAAATGGCGTCTAAAGACCACTGGTGCCAGGTGTTGTTTTCCATCGCGATATCGCTGGCATTAGGCGTTGAGGCGCGGGCAACAATTTTTCCCTGCCGATTAACCGCGATGGCCCTGACATTGGTCGCGCCACAGTCGAGTACCAGGATAACTTCTTGTTTCATAATCGCTCCTGCAATATAGCCGGATAACATTGCTTATCCGGCTAACCACTCTTGCTTGTTCAGGCCCGGTAGCCGGAGCGACCGGGCATCACATCAGGGAGTAATGTATTAACGCTTGTACAACGGGCCGTAGTTCTGGCAAGCGCGGTAATCCTGACCTTCAATATCCATGCCGTGCGCGGCCCAGGCAGAAGGACGATATACTTTGGTCTCTTCAACGTTGTGCATACATACCGGGATACGCAGCATGGAGGCGAGAGTGATAAAGTCTGCGCCAACGTGGCCGATGGTCAGAACCCCGTGGTTAGCGCCCCAGTTCGCCATTACCGAATACACATCCGTAAACGGCCCTTTACCGGTGAGGCGCGGTGCAAACCAGGTGGTTGGCCAGGTTGAGTTGGTGCGTTTGTTGAGGATGTCATGCACATCCTTCGGCAATTCCACGCTCCAGCCTTCCGCGATTTGCAGTACCGGTCCCAGGCCTTTGATGATGTTGACACGAGTCATGGTGAACGGGACGCCGCCTTCGGTAAGGAAGCGGGAAGAGTAACCGCCGCCACGGAAGTATTCGTGGATCGCCGGGCACCATTCGGTAGCGGCGAGGCAAGCGTCAGCCTCTTGCTGAGAGATTTCCCAGTGTGGCTTCATCGTCGGGTTACCTTCGCTGTCGCGTTGTTTACAGGAACCGTCCAGCGCAGCAGAACCGGAGTTGATCAAATGGATGATGCCGTGTTCTGCCAGTCCATCGAGTTTATGCCCCGTTACACGCTCAATTGCTTCTGGTGACCAGTAGGTACGCACATCGGCAAATACCTGAGCGGTGCCGGTGAGCTGGTGACCCATTAGCATTGCCACGCCGTTAAGACTGTCGTTTTCGGTCGCCACGACAAAGGGTTCGCGCACGCCATTCCAGTCAAATGAACTGTTGAGGATCGCTTCGGCGGTGTCACCATTGGGATATTGATCGGTCCAGTGACGTTGCCCCTGGAAGCCCGCAGCGATGGCGTTGTAGCCAAGTGATTCTTCCACGCGACCAATATCGGCCAGTTTGCTGTTGCCTTGCATCATGTCGCGGATACACATCGCCATCAGTAAACTTTCGCGCAGAACTGCGCGGCTTTGCTCGGCATTGCGTTGATACTGTTTGTTATTTTCATCTTCGCCATAGCGGAAGTTTTTATCAGCCCAGGCCAGTGCCATTTCCAGTTCGGCTTCGTCGTAAATCTTCTGATCGATACGGCGACGCAGTTCGGTCATATCCACCGCCTGGACTTTCATTCCCAGCCAGGATTCAAAGAAGTTGTGATCAACGATGGAACCGGCGATACCCATCGAAACGCCGCCCAGCGACAGATAGCTTTTACCTTTCATGCTGGCGACGGCCAAACCGGCGCGGGCAAAGCGCAGCAGTTTTTCTTCAACATCGGCAGGAATCGATGTGTCATCGGCATCCTGAACGTCATGACCGTAAATGGAGAATGCCGGGATGCCTTTCTGGCTGTGAGCTGCCAGAGCAGCTGCCAGGTAAACAGCGCCGGGACGTTCAGTGCCGTTAAAGCCCCAAATGGCTTTCGGGCGGGTTGGATCCATGTCGATGGTTTCACTGCCATAGCACCAGCAAGGCGTTACCGTAATGGTGAGGCCTACATTCTGGCTGCTGAATTTTTCTTCGCAAGCAGCGGCTTCAGCCATACCCGCGATACAGGTATCGGAAATGACACACTCGACGGCAGCTCCGCAGGCATGGCGCAGTTTCTCGGTCAGCAGTGCGGCCGTAGCTTTCGCCATATTCATTGTTTGTTCTTCAAGCGACTCACGAACACCCATGCGACGACCGTCAATAACCGGGCGGATACCAATTTTCGGTAAGCTGATTTTTTTCATTACAGATTCCTCACTTTATTCGGAAAATATGTTCAGTTAGTTGCCGTTTGAGAGCGGAAACGGGCAAAGATAAAGATGACCGCGAAGCAGAGTGCGGGGATCAGTTCAGCAGTGGGGATGTTGCCCGCCGCGTCACTGACAAAACCCATGACCGGAGTGACAATACCGCCGCCAATAATGGTCATAACGATGAAGGACGAACCGTATTTGGTGTCCTGGCCGAGATTCTTAATGCCCAGCGAGAAGATTGTTGGGTACTGAATCGACATAAAGGCGCTGCATAAAGTCAGGGCTATTAAGCCCACATGACCGCCAGCGAAGGCTGAGATCAGGCACAGTGCCATAGCGATTAATGCGTAGGCGGCCAGGACTTTGTGTGGTGCGAAGCGACTGATGAGCCAGGTACCGGTGAAACGACCAATAAAGAAGCACACCATGGTTCCGGTTAAATAGTTAGCGGCAAAGCCTGCAGTCATACCTGGAATTTCTTCTACAGCGTAGCGAATCAAATAGCTCCAGCAGGCCGTTTGTGCGCCGACATAGCAGAATTGCGCTAATACCGCCCAGCGCCAGTGACGAATACGCGCCAGACGAGAAAGCGATGCGGAGAACGATCCTTGTTTGGCGTCACTGTGATTATCACTCTGCAATGCCGGGAATTTCGTCAGCATGATCAGCAGGGCGACCAGTAACACGATAGCCACGATGATCATATAAGGTGTCTGTACCGATAATACCAGGCTGTGTTTATACGCACTCAATTGCTCTGGAGACATTTTATCGAGAACGTCTTGCGATTGATGTGGCACGTTAGACAAAATAAGACTTTGCCCAAAGACAACCGCGATAATTGCGCCAAACGAGTTAAATGTTTGCGCAAGATTTAAGCGGAAGTGACCACTGCTTTCTGGCCCTAATACCGTAACAAAAGGGTTTGCGGCAGTTTCCAGACAACCTAATCCGGCTGCAATAATAAATAGGCCAACTAAAAATAAGGTGTAGTTCATTATTTCTGCAGCGGGCCAGAATAATGCAGCGCCCAAGGCATATAAAAATAATCCGGTAATAATCCCTGCTTTATAACTGAGTTTTTTCATCAATATCCCAGCAGGGATTGGGATAATGAAATAACCAAAGTAAAAGGCCGATTGGATCAGGCCAGCCTGGAAATTTGTCAGCGTAAAAGCCTGCTGGAATTGAGGTAATAAAATGTCGTTAAGGTTATTGGCTACCGCCCAAAGAAAAAACAGTGAGCACAGCAGCGCGAATGGAATAATGTAACTTCTGCTTTGCCCTGCATCTTTATCTACCGCACGGTAACTCTGCGTTTGTATTGATGTGTTTCCCATAGCATCCTCTTAGGTTCAGAAGCTTAAGCACGTAATCGGTTATGTTTTCAAAAGTGCAAAACCAGCGAGTTCGGGCTTCATATCAGTGAATATTTGCCTGTCTGAAATGAACTCATGGATTCATTTTCAAATAAAAAACGCTCTGTAATATGACGGCGGTCACACTTATTAGCTGGAAGGTGACTTTATGTGACTACCATCACTTTAATAATCGAAATTTCATGCCCGTTTCAGAAAATAAATCATAAAAAACACAAACCAGATGACCGTATTAATTGTTTATGCCGAAAACGGGCATTCCTGGCTTGAGTGAATAGAAAAATGACCGTTTTGATAAATATTTTTAAGAGCGGTCATTTTTAATGGGGTTATAAAAAGAGAACTTGCAGTTATTTACTGTGATTAGTTGAACCAGGTCACAAAATATAAGCTTGTGAATTTCTTTCTGGTTAATCAGGAAGAAGATGGTGGGTAATTAAACGGCTAATTCAATAGTGTGAAAGGAACAACATTATTGCCCTGTTTTGAATCAGAGAGAGGTAGCTAATGGAACGAAATAAACTTGCTCGTCAGATTATTGACACTTGCCTGGAAATGACCCGCCTGGGACTGAACCAGGGGACAGCGGGGAACGTCAGTGTACGTTATCAGGATGGGATGCTGATTACGCCTACAGGCATTCCATATGAAAAACTGACGGAGTCGCATATTGTCTTTATTGATGGCAACGGTAAACATGAGGAAGGAAAGCTCCCCTCAAGCGAATGGCGTTTCCATATGGCGGCCTATCAAAGCAGACCGGATGCCAACGCGGTTGTTCACAATCATGCCGTTCATTGCACGGCAGTTTCCATTCTTAACCGATCGATCCCCGCTATTCACTACATGATTGCGGCGGCTGGCGGTAATTCTATTCCTTGCGCGCCTTATGCGACCTTTGGAACACGTGAACTTTCTGAACATGTTGCGCAGGCTCTCAAAAATCGTAAGGCAACTTTGTTACAACATCATGGGCTTATCGCTTGTGAGGTGAATCTGGAAAAAGCGTTATGGCTGGCGCATGAAGTTGAAGTGCTGGCGCAACTTTACCTGACGACCCTGGCGATTACGGACCCGGTGCCAGTGCTGAGCGATGAAGAGATTGCCGTAGTGCTGGAGAAATTCAAAACCTATGGGTTACGGATTGAAGAGTAATTTCGTAAAGCAACAAGGAGAAGGATGATGGCTAACAGAATGATTCTGAACGAAACGGCATGGTTTGGTCGGGGTGCTGTTGGGGCTTTAACCGATGAGGTGAAACGCCGTGGTTATCAGAAGGCGCTGATCGTCACCGATAAAACGCTGGTGCAATGCGGCGTGGTGGCGAAAGTGACCGATAAGATGGATGCTGCAGGGCTGGCATGGGCGATTTACGACGGCGTAGTGCCCAACCCAACAATTACTGTCGTCAAAGAAGGGCTCGGTGTATTCCAGAATAGCGGCGCGGATTACCTGATCGCTATTGGTGGTGGTTCTCCACAGGATACTTGTAAAGCGATTGGCATTATCAGCAACAACCCGGAGTTTGCCGATGTGCGTAGCCTGGAAGGGCTTTCCCCGACCAATAAACCCAGTGTACCGATTCTGGCAATTCCTACCACAGCAGGTACTGCGGCAGAAGTGACCATTAACTACGTGATCACTGACGAAGAGAAACGGCGCAAGTTTGTTTGCGTTGATCCGCATGATATCCCGCAGGTGGCGTTTATTGACGCTGACATGATGGATGGTATGCCTCCAGCGCTGAAAGCTGCGACGGGTGTCGATGCGCTCACTCATGCTATTGAGGGGTATATTACCCGTGGCGCGTGGGCGCTAACCGATGCACTGCACATTAAAGCGATTGAAATCATTGCTGGGGCGCTGCGAGGATCGGTTGCTGGTGATAAGGATGCCGGAGAAGAAATGGCGCTCGGGCAGTATGTTGCGGGTATGGGCTTCTCGAATGTTGGGTTAGGGTTGGTGCATGGTATGGCGCATCCACTGGGCGCGTTTTACAACACTCCACACGGTGTTGCGAACGCCATCCTGTTACCGCATGTCATGCGCTATAACGCTGACTTTACCGGTGAGAAGTACCGCGATATCGCGCGCGTTATGGGCGTGAAAGTGGAAGGTATGAGCCTGGAAGAGGCGCGTAATGCCGCTGTTGAAGCGGTGTTTGCTCTCAACCGTGATGTCGGTATTCCGCCACATTTGCGTGATGTTGGTGTACGCAAGGAAGACATTCCGGCACTGGCGCAGGCGGCACTGGATGATGTTTGTACCGGTGGCAACCCGCGTGAAGCAACGCTTGAGGATATTGTAGAGCTTTACCATACCGCCTGGTAAATGCGCTGATGTGATAATGCCGGATACGACGTTTGCGGCGTATCCGGCTCGCCGTTACCGTACCAACCGCAATTGCTGTAAATTGCCGTCGATATGCAAATCGGTTTGTAAGCGGGCAATATCGCGGCACAGAAACGCCATCTCTTTATGGGTTTCTAATTTTTTGCGCCACTTTTCGGCAACCGCATCCAGATTCTCATATATTCCTTCCAGACTCTGAAACTCGACCAGCAGCTGCGTGGCGCTTTTTGGTCCGATTCCCGCAACACCCGGTACCTTTGAACTGCTGATCCCCGCAAGTCCCCAGTAATCGGGCAACTGCTGCGGTTGAACGCCAAATTCTTTATCGATAAATGGCGCATCCAGCCAACGTTTCTGGAAGTAATCACGAATACGTAATGTCGGTGAAAGTAACTGACAGTAGCCTTTATCTGTCGAAACAATCGTTGCCTGATGCCCGGCCTGTGTCACTTTGACCGCCAGCGTGGCGGCTAAGTCATCGGCTTCGTTGCCGCTGGTTGACCAGCACGGGACGCCGCGTTGCTCAAAGGCGGCGCGTAATGCAGGCATCTCGTCGTGCAACTCTTCCGGCATTGGCGGTCGACCCGCTTTGTAATCTGGTAAACGCTGATGACGCCAGCCGCTACTGCGGTTTTCATCATCAAAAACGGCGACCGCGTGGGTTGGCTGGCTGTGCATAATGAGCTGATCGAGCGCATGCTGGCAGGTTTCGACACAGGGCGATCCCTGAACGGCATGAATGCGACGAATAAGATTCAGTGCATCGACAATAAGCAAATGAACAGCCACGATAACCCCCTTAAAGATCAGGCGATAAGGGTAACATTCGATTCCGGAACAGGCTACGGCTGGATGAGAAATCGGGAAGAGGCCTCGCAAAACGAGGCCTCTGGAGAGCGATTAATCGCAGGCAACGATCTTCATTGCCAGGCCGCCGCGAGAGGTTTCGCGGTACTTGGCGTTCATATCTTTACCTGTTTCGTACATGGTTTCGATAACTTTATCGAGGCAGACGCGCGGCTCGCTGGTACGGCGTAGCGCCATACGTGCGGCGTTCACCGCTTTTACTGCCGCAATGGCGTTACGCTCGATGCATGGCACCTGGACCTGTCCGGCGACCGGGTCACACGTCAGACCGAGGTTGTGCTCCATGGCGATTTCCGCCGCGATGCACACCTGCGCCGGGCTTGCACCTAACAGTTCTGCCAGACCAGCCGCCGCCATTGAGCACGCCACACCAACTTCACCCTGGCAGCCGACTTCAGCACCAGAAATTGACGCGTTCATCTTATAAAGAGAACCAATGGCACTGGCTACCAGCAGGTAACGAGCCAGTGAGTTAGCGTTCACTTCGCGGATAAACTTGTCGTAGTACGCCAGCACTGCCGGGATAATCCCGCACGCACCGTTAGTCGGCGCAGTCACCACGCGTCCGCCAGCAGCGTTCTCTTCGTTCACTGCCAGTGCAAACATGTTGATCCAGTCAACAACCGCCATCGGGTCAGTGGTGGTTTTATCCTGGCTGACCAGCATCCGGCGTAGTGCCGCAGCACGGCGTGGAACGCGCAGTTTGCCAGGCAACACGCCTTCGGTGGAAATACCGCGCTCAATACCGCCACGCATGACTTCCCAGACGTTCGCCAGGTGCTGTTCCAGCTCTTCTTTGCTGTGCAGCGCCAGCTCGTTTTTCATCATCAGGCCAGAGAGTGACAGCCCGGTTTCCTGACAATGTTTTTGCAGATCGGCTGCTGAACTGTACGGATAAGGAACTTCAACCGGTGCGCTATTCTGCTGGCCAAAATGCTCTTCATCAACGATAAAGCCACCGCCAATAGAGTAGTAAGTCTGGCTGTAAACGACTTTATCGCCCGCCAGCGCGGTAATGCGCATACCGTTTTCATGCAGAGAAAGGTTGTCTGCATGGAAGTTCATGCACTGATCAACCGGGAACTCCACTTCATGCTGACCGTTTGCCAGCATCAGGCGACCATGAGTATTCACATCCTGAATAAAACCAGGGATGGAATCGATATCCACGGTATCCGGCAGGTTACCCGCCAGGCCCATAATAATGGCGATATCAGTGTGGTGGCCTTTACCGGTCAGAGAGAGCGAGCCGTACACGTCAACCACCACGCGGGTCACGTCTTTAAGCAGATTACGGGCAATCAGATCGTCGGTAAATTGTTTACCCGCTTTCATTGGTCCAACGGTATGAGAACTGGAAGGGCCAATGCCGATTTTGAAAATATCGAATACGCTAATCATAGGAAATACATCGCGTTAAAACGGAGGAAGCGCCGCCCGAAAGCGGCGCGAAAGGACTTAGCTGAACAGAGAGTAGAAGATTGCGGAGATTGCAATCAGACCCATCACGACAACGAATACGTTGCTGATGTGACCGCTGTACTTACGCATTGCCGGTACTTTCTGAATTGCGTACATCGGCATCAGGAACAGGATCATCGCGATGATTGGGCCGCCCAGGGTTTCAATCATACCCAGGATGCTCGGGTTCAGGGTGGCAACAATCCAGGTCGTTACCAGCATGAACAGCGCAGTGATACGGTTCAGCTTGTTGATTTCGATAGACTTACCTTTACCACGCAGAGATTTAATCACCATACCGTTGAAGCCTTCACGTGCGCCCAGGTAGTGGCCGAGGAAGGATTTGGTGATAGCGATAATCGCGATAATCGGAGCCATCCACGCGATAACCGGTGCGTTAAAGTGGTTAGCCAGGTAAGACAGAATCGAGATGTTCTGCTCTTTAGCCGCAGCCAGGTCTGCCGGAGTCAGGCTCAGTACGCAGCTGAAGACGAAGAACATTACGGTCAGCACCATCATGATGTGTGCGAATGCAAGGATCTTCGAGCATTTCTGTTCTGCCATATCGCCGTACTCTTCACGCTTCGCAACGGCGAAAGAAGAGATGATCGGAGAGTGGTTGAACGAGAACACCATTACCGGAATTGCCAGCCACAGGGTCATCCACAGACCGTTCCCGGTTGCAGATGCAGTGTCCAGAGACAGCGTTTCCAGTGCTGCGCCGTTCCACTGCGGGATCAGGTACAGAGCCAGCAGCATCAGTACGCCAACAAACGGGAATACCAGAATACTCATCGCTTTAACGATCATCTGCTCACCAAAGCGAACGATGGTCATCATACCCACGATCAGGATCAGCGACAGAATCGCACGCGGCGGTGGCGTCATACCCAGCTGGTGAGACATGAAGCTTTCAACTGTATTGGTGATTGCCACGCTATAAACCAGCAGGATCGGGTAGATAGCGAAGAAGTAGAGCAGGGTAATCAGTTTACCTGCGCCAATACCAAAGTGTTCTTCTACAACCTCGGTGATGTCTTCGCCCGGGTTTTTACCAGACAGTACGAAGCGAGTCAGGCCGCGGTGAGCAAAAAACGTCATCGGGAACGCAAGGATAGCCATGATGATCAGCGGGATCATACCGCCAACACCGGCGTTGATTGGCAGGAACAGCACGCCCGCGCCGATTGCCGTGCCGTAAAGGCCCAGCATCCACATGGTGTCTGTCTTGCGCCAGGCACTACGAGAGTCTTTCGACGCAATCGTGCTGGTTTGAGTCGTTTCCATCTATTTCTCCTGGAGGAATGCAAATAATTCAGCTTTTAGCCAGTTCAGCCCGGGAAGGTGCCTGACCGTAAAAATGAAATCTGTCTATCGGCGATGGCTTAATCATTTACCGCCGTAATAATTTGAGGGCGGAAAGATACACACAAGTTATGTATCTATCAGTGATCTTGATCCCAAATACAATAATCTACTTGGAAGATAGATTATCCCAACGCTTTACTCTGTAAATCAAAAGTAAAAGAGAATTTAAGGGCAATATTTGCCCATTAAACGACATCTGACTTCTTCCTGGGCGCGCAATATATGTAGGTTGAACTGAAAAAATCAATACTTTTAGTTAATCATGGCGATAATTTCTTTTTCATAGCGATAAAATACGGTTTATGAAAATAGGGAAACGTTTGCATTGCAACATAAATTGTATGACATATTAACTGTGATGATATTTGTCGCGTGAGGGTGGTAAGAAACATTCATATAACAAATGAAATGAGTTGATGAGTAAGTGACCAAAAACGAGAAAACCCGGCAACAAACGTCACCGGGGGAGGGGAGATTACGTGCAGATTTCGTAGCAAGGGATGTAGGCTGAGCCTGGCAACTTCATACGATGCTGGGCAACAAAACCCTGTAGCAGGTCGTCCATACGACGCATAATCTCTTTATCGCCGTTGATTTTGTAAGGACCAAACTCTTCAATGGCGCGAATACCGACTTCTTTTACGTTACCCGCCACAATACCGGAGAACGCACGGCGCAGGTCGGCAGCCAGCACTTCAACAGGTTGATCCGGGTAAAGCTTCAGATTAGCCATATTCTCGTGAGACGGCTCAAACGGCATTTGCAAATCTGGCGCAATGCGCATTGACCAGTTAAAGCTGTAGGCATCGCCTGTATCACGGCGATTTTCTTTCACCAGCGGCATCGATTTTTTCATCTGACGAGCGACTTCAGCGGCGTCATCAATGATGATGCGGTAATGGCGGCGCGCGTTTTCACCCAGCGTATGTACGACAAACTCGTCCAGTACGCGGAAGTAGTCGGCGCTCTCTTTCGGGCCGGTGAGGATCAATGGTAAAACCTGATCTTTGTTGGCCGGGTTCATTAAAATTCCCAGCAAATACAGCAACTCTTCTGCCGTACCCACACCGCCAGGGAAGATAATGATGCCGTGAGCGATACGGACAAACGCTTCCAGACGTTTTTCGATATCCGGCATGATGATCAATTCGTTGACCAGCGGGTTAGGCGGTTCAGCGGCGATAATCGACGGCTCTGTCATACCAATAAAACGACTGTCTTTGTAACGCTGCTGCGCGTGTCCGACCGCAGCACCTTTCATCGGCGCTTCCATCGCTCCCGGACCACAGCCGGTGCAGATATTCAGCTCACGCAGGCCCAGCTGGTTTCCGACGCGACGGGCATACAAATACTCATTTTCGTTAATTGAGTGACCGCCCCAGCAGACCACCATATTTGGCGCTTCACCCACATGCAGCGCGCGAGCGTTACGCAAGATGGAAAAGACCAGGTTAGTGATGTGGACGGAGTTGTCGAGATTCAGGTTGGGAAAACGAACGGTATTATGGATTTGCCCGTAAACGAAGAGAATGTCTCGCAGAACCGCGAACAAGTTGGCCTGCAAAGCGCGAATAATTCGCCCATCGACAAAAGCCTCTTCCGGGGGATTAATCAGTTCCAGCTTTACGCCGCGTTCACGGCGCAGGACGTTAATATCGAAATTTTCAAAACGAGACAGCAATTCTTTGCTGTTATCGGTCAAACTACCGGAGTTCAGTACGGCAAGTGAACAGTTGCGAAACAGTTGATAGAGGTCGCTGCTGGCGGTGCGTTTAAGCATATCCACTTCCAGCTGCGACAACATATCCATGGAGCCAAGCGGGCTAATATGTGTAATCAAGAAAAACTCCTTATGGGACGAATATCGTCATTCCCTTTGATTACAATAGCCCTGCCTGATGACCTTTCACAACCTTCTGCGTGAATCCAGCACGCAAAATTGAGAAAAAATTTATTGCCGAACCAGTCTTGTGGTCGATGGGACAAAATCGCTATTACTGCGCCACGGGTTAATGTCCAGACCGCCACGACGGGTATAACGTGCGTAAACGCTCAATTTTTCTGGCTGGCAGAAGCGTAACAGGTCATTAAAGATGCGTTCCACGCACTGTTCGTGGAACTCGTTGTGATGACGGAATGAGACCAGGTAACGCAGCAGTTTTTCTCTGTCAATTTGGCGTCCACGATACTGAATTTGGATCGAACCCCAATCTGGTTGATGGGTGATCAGGCAGTTTGATTTCAGCAGGTGGCTGACAAGCGTCTCTTCCACTACTTTTTCACCACAGGTGGCATTCTCCAGATAGTCAGTAGTGAATTCATAGTTATCGATAGTGATATCCTGGTCATCAATGCAAGTGCCATTAAAATGACCTATCGGCTGGCCTTCCAGTTCATCAAGACGATATAACGCCACGCTAACCTTACCCTGGGCGCAAGTGCTTAAGTCGCGCTCCAGCGTCTGGCGCACCTCATCCCAGTTATTAAAACGCGTCTGGTTAAAACTGTTGAGATAGAGCTTAAAACTCTTCGACTCAATCAGATTTGCGCTGGTGTAATCAAGTTCAACGTGACCGACGGCAACCTGCGGCAAACCTTTCGCATTCAGCCAGGAAAGTTCATACAGCGTCCAGATATCCGTACCGTGAAAAGGCAGGTTATCCGCTTTCAGACCCAGCGGGTCGCGATTCAGGCTGCGTGGAACGCCTTGCAGTAGGCTGGCGTCATAGGTATCCCGGTAATCGGTTGATTTTCCAAGAGTCAGGCCCGCAAGTGCCTGATGGTTTGCATAAGAAGACATGTTTCACCGTCATAAACCAGATAAACTAAACGACAAGTGTATCTGGTTTAAGTGAAGAGAGAAATTAGTGGACGATTTGACCGCACAAGCCCTGAAAGATTTTACTGCACGCTACTGCGATGCGTGGCATGAAGAGCATAAAAGCTGGCCGTTAAGTGAGGAACTGTACGGTGTTCCTTCACCGTGCATTATTTCAACTACCGAAGATGCCGTATACTGGCAACCCCAGCCGTTTACCGGGGAACAAAATGTAAACGCGGTTGAACGCGCTTTTGATATTGTGATACAACCCACAATTCATACCTTTTATACGACTCAGTTTGCCGGGGATATGCACGCGCAGTTTGGCGATATCAAACTGACATTGCTGCAAACCTGGAGTGAAGACGACTTCCGTCGGGTGCAGGAAAATCTGATTGGTCATCTGGTGACTCAGAAAAGGCTAAAACTGCCGCCCACGCTATTTATCGCGACGCTGGAAGAAGAGTTAGAGGTCATCTCGGTGTGTAATCTCTCCGGTGAAGTGTGCAAAGAGACGCTGGGAACACGTAAACGGACGCATTTAGCCTCAAATCTTGCGGAATTCCTTAATCAACTTAAGCCTCTTCTGTAATCCAAATACCCCATCTGGTTGTGAGAGATCTCTTACAGACTCTGTAGGAGATCGCCAGGAAATAAGCGAATACTTAAAAAGATAAGAATCGTTATTTTCATTTAAAATCAAAATGTTGATTGTTAATTCTTAACTTTCATATGAAATTTTCCTTAAGGCATTGTCTGTAAGCGCCTTGTAAGACTTCGCGAAAAAGACGATTCTATCTTCGTCGACAGGGAGTCAGACAACGAAGTGAACATCAGGATGATGACACTTCTGCAGGACACACCAGGATGGTGTTTCAGGGAAAGGTTTCTGGATGAAGCGAAGAGGATGACGCAGGACGCGTTAAAGGACACCTCCAGGATGGAGAATGAGAACCGGTCAGGATGATTCGGTGGGTCAGGAAGGCCAGGGACACTTCAGGATGAAGTATCACATCGGGGTGGTGTGAGCAGGAAGCAATAGTTCAGGATGAACGATTGGCCGCAAGGCCAGAGGAAAAGTTGTCAAGGATGAGCAGGGAGCAACAAAAGTAGCTGGAATGCTGCGAAACGAACCGGGAGCGCTGTGAATACAGTGCTCCCTTTTTTTATTCCTGCTATTCTTCGCGGCAGTTTTTCTTATTGAGGTTGCTTTATGACCACTCATGACCGCGTTCGTCTCCAGTTGCAGGCGCTTGAAGCGTTACTGCGTGAACATCAGCACTGGCGAAACGATGAACCCCAGCCGCATCAATTTAATAGTACCCAACCGTTCTTTATGGACACCATGGAACCACTGGAGTGGTTGCAGTGGGTGCTGATCCCGCGAATGCACGATTTGTTAAATAACAACCAGCCGTTACCGGGCGCTTTTGCTGTTGCACCCTATTATGAAATGGCGCTGGCGACGGACCATCCGCAACGCGCGCTTATTCTGGCTGAGTTGGAAAAACTGGATGCTCTTTTTGCGGATGATGCGAGCTAATGCTGGAAATACTCTATCAGGATGAATGGCTGGTTGCGGTAAATAAACCCTCCGGCTGGCTGGTTCACCGCAGCTGGCTGGATCGCGACGAGAAAGTAGTGGTCATGCAAACCGTGCGTGATCAGATTGGCCAGCACGTTTTTACCGCTCATCGTCTGGACCGACCCACTTCTGGTGTGTTGTTGATGGGATTATCCAGCGAGGCCGGACGGCTGCTGGCACAACAGTTTGAACAGCACCAAATCCAGAAACGTTACCATGCGATTGTGCGCGGCTGGTTGATGGAAGAAGCAGTTCTGGATTATCCACTGGTGGAAGAACTGGACAAAATCGCTGATAAATTTGCCCGCGAAGATAAAGGCTCGCAGCCAGCAGTGACGCATTATCGCGGTCTGGCGACCGTAGAAATGCCGGTAGCGACCGGACGTTACCCGACCACGCGCTACGGCCTGGTGGAACTGGAGCCGAAAACCGGACGCAAACATCAGCTTCGCCGACATCTTGCCCATTTGCGTCATCCGATTATTGGCGATAGCAAACATGGCGATTTACGCCAGAATCGCAGCGGTGCTGAGCATTTTGGCCTCCAGCGGTTAATGCTACATGCCAGTCAGTTGTCATTGACGCATCCTTTTACTGGCGAGCCGCTGACTATTCACGCGGGCCTGGACGACACCTGGATGCAGGCGTTATCACAATTTGGCTGGCGCGGTCTGCTTCCTGAAAATGAAAGGGTTGAGTTCAGTGCGCCATCGGGTCAGGATGGAGAGATAAGTTCCTAATCCAGGGAGAAAACGGTATGGCGGAAATTGGTATTTTTGTCGGCACCATGTACGGAAATTCGCTGTTAGTGGCGGAAGAAGCAGAAGCAATTCTGACCGCACAGGGCCACAAAGCAACGGTATTTGAAGATCCTGAATTAAGCGACTGGCTGCCTTATCAGGATAAGTATGTTCTGGTGGTTACGTCCACGACCGGGCAGGGCGACCTTCCTGATAGCATTGTGCCGCTCTTTCAGGGAATCAAAGATAGTCTGGGCTTCCAGCCGAATCTGCGTTATGGCGTGATTGCGCTCGGCGACAGCAGTTATGTAAATTTCTGCAATGGCGGCAAACAGTTCGATGCCTTGTTGCAGGAACAGAGCGCTCAGCGGGTTGGCGAAATACTGTTGATTGACGCCAGTGAGAACCCGGAACCGGAAACGGAATCAAATCCGTGGGTCGAACAGTGGGGCACGCTGTTGTCCTGATATGTTCAGCGAGCGGTAAATGTCGTTTTAGCGGTGCTGAATCGAATCTTTTCAGGCAAATGCCAGTAAAAACTGCTTCATAGCGCGGATTTTTACTGGCGTTTGCCTGGAGTCAAGCGATCCATTTCATACTCTTCTTTATTTCTTCGTTTTAACCCTTCCTTTCTTGTTCTTGTTTTCATTTCCGTGAAGTGGATTCCACCGTCCAGGGCTAATGCCAAAATCGGGCCTCATTGAACGCATTAATGTTGTGTTGTTGCACGGTGAGCCGCTATGGCGCGCTTTTTATACTGCTATTGCCAGATATAAACACGCGCCGTATTCGGCGAACGACCTATAAAAACGGCAAAAAACACCCTACGTCACCTCTGATTTCCTGGCTATGTCGCAGTCCAGAGTGAGCGTGGCTAACGCGAATTTTCAGGAGTGCAACAATGAGTTCTTTAAGTCAGGCTGCGAGCAGTGTGGAAAAACGCACGAATGCTCGTTACTGGATAGTGGTGATGTTGTTTATCGTCACATCCTTCAACTACGGCGACCGCGCTACGCTTTCTATTGCCGGTTCGGAAATGGCCAAAGATATCGGCCTTGATCCCGTGGGAATGGGCTATGTGTTCTCTGCCTTCTCATGGGCTTATGTTATCGGGCAGATCCCTGGTGGCTGGTTGCTGGACCGTTTTGGTTCAAAACGCGTCTACTTCTGGTCGATCTTTATCTGGTCGATGTTTACCTTGCTGCAAGGCTTCGTCGATATCTTTAGTGGATTCGGCATTATCGTTGCCCTGTTTACTCTGCGCTTCCTGGTCGGGCTTGCTGAAGCGCCATCTTTCCCCGGCAACAGTCGCATTGTTGCGGCCTGGTTTCCGGCGCAGGAAAGGGGAACGGCGGTGTCGATTTTTAACTCCGCTCAATACTTCGCAACGGTGATCTTCGCGCCGATTATGGGCTGGCTGACGCATGAAGTGGGCTGGTCACACGTCTTCTTCTTTATGGGCGGTCTGGGGATTGTCATCAGCTTTATCTGGTTGAAAGTCATCCACGAGCCAAATCAACATCCGGGGGTAAATCAGAAAGAGCTGGAGTATATCGCCGCGGGTGGCGCGCTGATCAATATGGATCAGCAAAACACCAAAGTTAAAGTGCCGTTCAGCGTGAAGTGGGGGCAGATCAAACAACTGCTCGGGTCACGGATGATGATCGGCGTTTATATCGGTCAGTACTGTATCAACGCCCTGACTTACTTTTTCATTACCTGGTTTCCGGTTTATCTGGTGCAGGCGCGTGGGATGTCGATTCTGAAAGCGGGCTTTGTGGCTTCCGTTCCGGCGGTTTGCGGTTTTATCGGCGGTGTGCTGGGTGGGATTATTTCCGACTGGCTGATGCGCCGCACGGGATCGCTGAACATTGCGCGTAAAACACCGATCGTAATGGGCATGTTGCTGTCGATGGTGATGGTGTTCTGCAACTACGTCAACGTTGAGTGGATGATCATCGGCTTTATGGCGCTGGCCTTCTTCGGTAAGGGCATCGGGGCGCTGGGTTGGGCAGTAATGGCAGATACCGCGCCAAAAGAGATCAGCGGTCTTTCCGGTGGCCTGTTCAACATGTTCGGTAACATTTCTGGCATCGTCACGCCAATCGCAATTGGTTATATCGTTGGCACGACTGGCTCCTTTAATGGGGCGCTGATTTATGTTGGTGTTCATGCCTTAATCGCGGTACTGAGCTACCTGGTGCTGGTGGGCGATATCAAGCGTATCGAGCTGAAACCTGTCGCGGGGCAATAAGATGACGACACAATCCAGTCCTGTTATTACTGATATGAAAGTCATTCCGGTCGCCGGGCACGATAGCATGTTGCTTAATATTGGTGGGGCACATAACGCATATTTCACCCGCAATATTGTGGTACTCACCGATAACGCCGGGCATACCGGCATTGGTGAAGCGCCGGGCGGAGAGGTGATTTATCAAACACTGGTCGATGCTATTCCGATGGTTCTGGGCCAGGAAGTTGCGCGCCTGAATAAAGTGGTTCAGCAGGTGCATAAAGGTAATCAGGCAGCCGATTTTGATACCTTCGGCAAAGGTGCCTGGACTTTTGAATTGCGCGTTAATGCCGTGGCGGCGCTGGAAGCCGCCTTGCTTGACCTGCTAGGTAAGGCGCTGAATGTTCCGGTCTGCGAACTGTTGGGGCCAGGCAAGCAACGCGAGACTATTACCGTCCTCGGTTATCTGTTTTATATCGGTGATCGGACCAAAACCGATCTTCCTTATCTGGAAAATACGCCGGGCAACCATGAGTGGTATCAGTTGCGCCATCAGAAAGCGATGAACAGCGAAGCCGTTGTGCGTCTGGCGGAAGCCTCACAGGATCGCTATGGCTTTAAAGATTTCAAACTTAAGGGCGGGGTGTTACCTGGCGAGCAAGAAATCGACACTGTTCGTGCATTGAAGAAACGCTTCCCTGATGCGCGGATTACCGTTGATCCCAACGGTGCCTGGCTACTTGATGAAGCCATTTCTCTATGCAAAGGGCTGAATGATGTTCTTACCTATGCCGAAGATCCATGCGGCGCAGAACAGGGTTTCTCCGGTCGTGAAGTTATGGCGGAGTTTCGGCGGGCGACCGGCTTGCCCGTCGCGACTAACATGATCGCCACCAACTGGCGCGAAATGGGTCATGCGGTGATGCTCAATGCGGTAGATATTCCACTTGCCGATCCGCACTTCTGGACGCTTTCCGGTGCAGTCCGTGTGGCGCAGCTTTGCGACGACTGGGGGCTGACCTGGGGCTGCCATTCTAATAACCATTTCGATATCTCTCTGGCGATGTTTACCCATGTGGGCGCGGCGGCACCGGGTAATCCTACCGCTATCGATACCCACTGGATTTGGCAGGAGGGCGATTGTCGCCTGACCAAAAATCCGCTGGAGATTAAAAACGGAAAAATTGCCGTTCCTGATGCGCCCGGTCTGGGCGTGGAACTGGACTGGGAACAGGTACAAAAGGCACATGAGGCCTATAAACGTCTGCCTGGCGGTGCGCGTAACGACGCAGGTCCGATGCAGTACCTGATCCCCGGCTGGACCTTTGACCGTAAACGTCCCGTTTTCGGCCGTCATTGATTCTGAAAAAGGACATAAATATGAGTTCTCAATTTACGACGCCTGTTGTTACTGAAATGCAGGTCATCCCGGTGGCGGGTCATGACAGTATGCTGATGAATCTGAGTGGTGCACACGCACCGTTCTTTACGCGTAATATTGTGATTATCAAAGATAATTCTGGTCACACTGGCGTAGGGGAAATTCCCGGCGGCGAGAAAATCCGTAAAACGCTGGAAGATGCGATTCCGCTGGTGGTAGGTAAAACGCTGGGTGAATACAAAAACGTTCTGACGCTGGTGCGTAATACTTTTGCCGATCGTGATGCTGGTGGGCGCGGTTTGCAGACATTTGATTTGCGTACCACTATTCATGTAGTTACCGGGATAGAAGCGGCAATGCTGGATCTGCTGGGGCAGCATCTGGGGGTAAACGTGGCATCCCTGCTGGGCGATGGTCAACAGCGTAGCGAAGTCGAAATGCTCGGTTATCTGTTCTTCGTCGGTGATCGCAAAGCCACACCGCTGCCGTATCAAAGCCAGCCGGATGACTCATGCGACTGGTATCGCCTGCGTCATGAAGAAGCGATGACGCCGGATGCGGTGGTGCGCCTGGCGGAAGCGGCGTATGAAAAATATGGCTTCAACGATTTCAAACTGAAAGGCGGTGTACTGGCCGGGGAAGAAGAGGCCGAGTCTATTGTGGCACTGGCGCAACGCTTCCCGCAGGCGCGTATTACGCTCGATCCTAACGGTGCCTGGTCGCTGAACGAAGCGATTAAAATTGGTAAATACCTGAAAGGGTCGCTGGCTTATGCAGAAGATCCGTGTGGTGCGGAGCAAGGTTTCTCCGGGCGTGAAGTGATGGCAGAGTTCCGTCGCGCAACTGGCCTGCCGACCGCAACCAATATGATCGCCACCGACTGGCGGCAGATGGGCCATACGCTCTCCCTGCAATCCGTTGATATCCCGCTGGCGGATCCGCATTTCTGGACGATGCAAGGTTCGGTACGTGTGGCGCAAATGTGCCATGAATTTGGCCTGACCTGGGGTTCACACTCAAACAACCACTTCGATATTTCCCTGGCGATGTTTACCCATGTTGCCGCCGCTGCACCGGGTAAAATTACTGCTATTGATACGCACTGGATCTGGCAGGAAGGTAATCAGCGCCTGACCAAAGAACCGTTTGAGATCAAAGGCGGGCTGGTACAGGTGCCAGAAAAACCGGGGCTGGGTGTAGAAATCGATATGGATCAAGTGATGAAAGCCCATGAACTGTATCAGAAACACGGGCTTGGCGCGCGTGACGATGCGATGGGAATGCAGTATCTGATTCCTGGCTGGACGTTCGATAACAAGCGCCCGTGCATGGTGCGTTAAGACAGAAAACCAAAACCGGCTCTATCTGGAGCCGGCTTGAGACTGATGCTAAACGCAAAATAGCCTGTTGTGCTATGTATCAGGTCTACATCATTTTTTAATTCATTGAATTTAATCGGTTTTGTAGACCGGATAAGGCGTTAACGCCGCATCCGGCATAAACACAGGCACTTTGTCACCAATCTGAAACCAGCGTCATAAAAAGCCGATTGCTACTCGACAAGATGTCCGTTACCCGAGAATTTTGCTGGCTTCGCGCGCGACATTATCCATCTCGTCCAACAGTTCCAGCAGCTCCGGCTCCAAATCTTCTTCTTTAGTACCGCTACGTAGCTGTTGTTCGATCAGTTGGCAGAGATTCTTCATACGCGGCACACCGCTATAGCCGCAACTGCCATGCAGTTTATGAATCAAATCAACCAGGCCTTCCGGGTTTTCTCCAACCAGCTGTTCCTCAACTTTGTTGCGAACTTCAGGCAGGAAATCGAGTAACATTTGCAGCATATCGCGCGCTAAATCGGTTTTTCCTGCTGCCTGGCGTAGTGCCAGTTGCCAGTCGAGGGTCGCATTCGGGTTCACCACAATTTCGTTGACTTCGGGCGTCACGACGCGAGAGGAAATACCGCTGCCAGGCTTGTAGCGCAACAACAAATTATGCAATCGCTCTTCTTCAATCGGTTTCGCCAGATAATCGCTCATCCCTGCGCCAAGCAGCTTCTCTTTTTGCCCGGCCATTGCATGCGCCGTTACCGCGATAACCGGCGTTTGTTGCTGATGGGGGAGCTGGTGGATGAGCTCGCAGGCCCGAATGCCATCCATGTCAGGCATTTGAATATCCATTAAGATCAAATCGAACGGCATCTGTTTCGCCCGTTCAACCGCCTGATGCCCGCTATCGCAAAGTTCCACATGTTGCACCATATCTTCCAGCAATGCGCCGATAAGTTTCAGGTTAGCGGGGTTGTCATCAACTGCCATGACTGTCATTGCCAGCTTGCTTTCATCGGTTACAGGCAAAAGCGTGTTTTGTTTGTGATGACAAAATTCCGTCAGGGCAGGCAACAGGCGCGTAGGTGTTAATGGTTTCAGCAGACACGCGCCGATACCATCTTGCTTGAGTTTTTCTGCATTGACTTGTGCATGGCAAGGAAGTGCCAGCATCAGGAAATCGGTCATCGATACCGCTTTCGCTAATCGCTCATGTTGCATTGTTAGCGGCTCGCGGAAGGTCACCGCGATGCCTAACAACATCATGTCGTAATGCGCGGGAGGCAGCGCGGAGAACGTTGGGCTATAAACCACTTCCAGCGGCGTTTCACTTAAAATATCCAGCGTGCATTGCGCTGCTGCGGAGTTTGGTTCGACATAGGCCAGGCGCTTACCGGCGAGGCACTGGGTGGATGGCCCTTCGATAATAATGTTCGGGTTCAGATCGAGATTAATGTGGAACCAGAAAGTTGAACCGCGATTCGGCTGGCTATGGAACGAAATATCGCCGCCCATTTCATTAACCAGTTTTTGTGTAATCACCAGCCCCAGACCGGTGCCACCATGACGGCGGGAAATACTGGCATCAGCCTGTCGGAAGGCCTGGAATAAGCGCGATTGATCGCGTTCAGGAATACCAATGCCGGTATCCCGAATCTGCACTTCAATCTGCACTTTGGTATTACTCAGCGCACGTTTTTCTACCAGAATATCAATGTTGCCATTCTCGGTGAATTTAATTGCATTCCCCACCAGGTTAGTGATGATTTGCTGTAATCGCAGTGGGTCGCCGATCACGTTATCAGGCACGTCGCTTTTAATATTGAGCGTCAGTTCCAACCCTTTATCGTGAGAAGAATGTGCCAGCAGAGTAACGACTTCATCCAGCGTGCTGCGTAGTGGGAATGGAATACTTTCCAGAATCAGCTTACCTGCTTCCAGTTTCGAGAAGTCGAGAACATCATTAATAATTGCCAGCAAATTATTTGCCGAACGTTCAATCGTATTCAGGTGATCGCGCTGCGTTGGTGTTAATTCTGTTTTCAGCGTCAGGCGGGTAAAGCCAATAACACCATTCAGTGGTGTACGCAGCTCGTGTGACATATTTGCCAGAAACTCGGATTTAATACGCGCCGCTTCCTGGGCGCGCTTTTTCGCCAGATCTAACTCAACGTTCTGAATTTCCATCTGCTCCAGCGTTTCACGCAGATCGGACGTCGCCTGGTCGATATTGTGCTGCATCTCTTCGTGATAAGCAGCCAGCGACATTGCCATCGAGTTGATACCGTTTTTCAGCATATCCAGCTCGCCGAGCATAAATCCTTCCACCCGGCTGTCGAGTTGCCCGCGACGGATGCGGTCGACGGTATTCACCATGTTGCGAATCGGACCGGTTACATCGCGCATTAAGCGCCAGCCAAAAATAAGCGCAATACCGATACAAAACAGCATCATCACGCTGGAAATAAAGATCTCTTTATATTGCTGCAAGCGAACCGATTTAAGATCCAGCTCCAGCGCAATATATCCCAACATATTTTGACTATTTTTGGCATCGCTACTGGGCGATTCGTCGGGGGAGTAACTCTCAGAAATAATCGGCGTGCGGAGGATCATAATATCGCCGTCACGAGTGACAGTGAGCTGGCGAGGAAACGGCACGTTGCTGCCGAGCTGCATTGATGAGGGATCAAGATGAAAATTGGAGGTGACAAAGAGTCGGTTATTTTCATCATAAACCGAAATCGCGCGAACAATATCGGAATGGCGACGATGCAGTACGCTTATTAACTGACCGATAGATTCGCGATTTTGCAGGCTCATGCCATATTCAGTAGAAACTGCAAGCGGCTCAATAATGCTGGCACCGGCATCTTCCAGTTGACGCTGCAAGTCGTTATAGCGATGCACGACGAAAAAGATACTCAGCAATAAACCAATAAGGACGGTCGGTGCCAGGATCAGAATCATCATGCGTGCGCGCAGGCTGTAGTTGGTCATGGAGTTCCGTTATGGGACAATTAAGGTCACACTGTTAAATTGAGAAAGTCTCGCCAATGGCGCAATTCTACTCTGCAAAACGACGCACGACGACGCGTCAGATCATAACCGTTTCAGTCAACGACCTCGACTCTTTTGGTCAGGGCGTGGCGCGACATAACGGCAAAACGTTATTTATCCCCGGATTATTGCCGCAGGAAAACGCGGAAGTTTCTGTTACTGAAGATAAAAAACAGTATGCCCGCGCTAAAGTCGTACGCCGGTTAAGCGATAGCCCGGAACGCGAAACACCACGCTGTCCTCATTTTGGCGTATGCGGCGGCTGTCAGCAACAACACGCCAGCGTGGATTTACAGCAGCGAAGCAAAAGTGCGGCACTCGCCCGATTAATGAAACACGATGTCTCTGAAGTGATCGCCGATGTTCCCTGGGGCTATCGCCGTCGCGCGCGTTTAAGTTTGAACTACTTACCGAAAACACAGCAACTTCAGATGGGCTTTCGCAAAGCGGGCTCCAGTGACATTGTCGACGTTAAACAATGCCCCATTTTAGTGCCCAAACTTGAAGCATTGCTGCCCAAAGTCAGGGCATGCCTGGGCAGCTTACAAGTTATGCGCCATCTTGGTCATGTTGAACTGGTACAGGCAACCAGCGGCACGCTGATGATTTTGCGCCATACCGCACCGCTAAGTTCGGCAGATCGCGAAAAACTGGAACGCTTTTCGCATTCTGAAGGCCTGGATCTGTATCTCGCCCCCGATAGTGAGATACTCGAAACCGTCTCTGGTGAGATGCCCTGGTATGACTCAAACGGGTTGCGCTTAACTTTTAGCCCGCGCGATTTTATTCAGGTCAATGCGGGTGTGAACCAAAAAATGGTAGCGCGTGCGTTGGAATGGCTGGATGTGCAACCTGAAGATCGCGTACTGGATCTGTTCTGCGGTATGGGCAACTTTACACTGCCATTGGCGAAACAAGCAGCCAGTGTGGTCGGTGTAGAAGGTGTTCCGGCGCTGGTGGAAAAAGGCCAGCAGAATGCGCGTCTTAATGGTTTACAGAATGTGACGTTTTATCACGAAAATCTTGAAGAAGATGTCACAAAGCAGCCGTGGGCGAAAAACGGCTTCGATAAAGTGTTGCTGGACCCGGCGCGAGCAGGTGCCGCAGGTGTTATGCAGCAAATTATAAAACTGGAACCTATTCGTATAGTTTATGTATCCTGTAACCCTGCAACGCTGGCTCGGGATAGCGAAGCGTTATTAAAAGCAGGATATACCATTGCGCGACTGGCGATGCTGGATATGTTCCCACACACGGGACATCTGGAATCGATGGTACTTTTCTCGCGCGTTAAATAGTTACGATTTGCCGATTTCGGCAGGTCTGGTCCCTAAAGGAGAGGACAATGGTTGCGGTAAGAAGTGCACATATCAATAAGGCTGGTGAATTTGATCCGGAAAAATGGATCGCAAGTCTGGGTATTACCAGCCAGAAGTCGTGTGAGTGCTTAGCCGAAACCTGGGCGTATTGTCTGCAACAGACGCAGGGGCATCCGGATGCCAGTCTGTTATTGTGGCGTGGTGTTGAGATGGTGGAGATCCTCTCGACATTAAGTATGGACATTGACACGCTGCGGGCGGCGCTGCTGTTCCCTCTGGCTGATGCCAACGTAGTCAGCGAAGATGTGCTGCGTGAGAGCGTCGGTAAGTCGGTCGTTAACCTTATTCACGGCGTGCGTGATATGGCGGCGATCCGCCAGCTGAAAGCGACGCACACTGATTCTGTTTCCTCCGAACAGGTCGATAACGTTCGCCGGATGTTATTGGCGATGGTCGATGATTTTCGCTGCGTGGTCATCAAACTGGCGGAGCGTATTGCTCATCTGCGCGAAGTAAAAGATGCGCCGGAAGATGAACGCGTACTGGCGGCAAAAGAGTGCACCAATATCTACGCGCCGTTGGCGAACCGTCTTGGGATTGGGCAACTGAAATGGGAGCTGGAAGATTACTGCTTCCGTTATCTCCACCCGACCGAATACAAACGCATCGCAAAACTGCTGCATGAACGCCGTCTCGACCGCGAACACTATATCGAAGAGTTTGTCGGCCATCTGCGCGCTGAGATGAAAGCTGAAGGCGTTAAAGCTGAAGTGTATGGTCGTCCGAAACACATCTACAGTATCTGGCGCAAAATGCAGAAAAAGAACCTCGCCTTCGATGAGCTGTTTGATGTGCGTGCGGTACGTATTGTCGCCGAGCGTTTACAGGATTGTTATGCCGCACTGGGGATAGTGCACACTCACTATCGCCACCTGCCGGATGAGTTTGACGATTATGTCGCTAACCCGAAACCAAACGGTTATCAGTCTATTCATACCGTGGTTCTGGGGCCAGGTGGCAAAACCGTTGAGATCCAAATCCGCACCAAACAGATGCATGAAGATGCAGAGTTGGGTGTTGCTGCGCACTGGAAATATAAAGAGGGCGCGGCAGCTGGCGGCGCACGTTCGGGACATGAAGACCGGATTGCCTGGCTGCGTAAACTGATTGCGTGGCAGGAAGAGATGGCTGATTCCGGCGAAATGCTCGACGAAGTACGCAGCCAGGTCTTTGACGACCGGGTGTATGTCTTTACGCCGAAAGGTGATGTCGTTGATTTGCCTGCGGGATCAACGCCGCTGGACTTCGCTTACCACATCCACAGTGATGTCGGACACCGCTGCATCGGGGCAAAAATTGGCGGGCGCATTGTGCCGTTCACCTACCAGCTGCAGATGGGCGACCAGATTGAAATTATCACCCAGAAACAGCCGAACCCCAGCCGTGACTGGTTAAACCCAAACCTCGGTTACGTCACAACCAGCCGTGGGCGTTCGAAAATTCACGCCTGGTTCCGTAAACAGGACCGTGACAAAAACATTCTGGCTGGGCGGCAAATCCTTGACGACGAGCTGGAACATCTGGGGATCAGCCTGAAAGAAGCAGAAAAACATCTGCTGCCGCGTTACAACTTTAATGATGTCGACGAGTTGCTGGCGGCGATTGGTGGCGGGGATATCCGTCTCAATCAGATGGTGAACTTCCTGCAATCGCAATTTAATAAGCCGAGTGCCGAAGAGCAGGACGCCGCCGCGCTGAAGCAACTTCAGCAAAAAAGCTACACGCCGCAAAACCGCAGTAAAGATAACGGTCGCGTGGTGGTCGAAGGTGTTGGCAACCTGATGCACCACATCGCGCGCTGCTGCCAGCCGATTCCTGGAGATGAGATTGTCGGCTTCATTACCCAGGGGCGCGGTATTTCAGTACACCGCGCCGATTGCGAACAACTGGCGGAACTGCGCTCCCATGCGCCAGAACGCATTGTTGACGCGGTATGGGGTGAGAGCTACTCCGCCGGATATTCGCTGGTGGTCCGCGTGGTGGCTAATGATCGTAGTGGGTTGTTACGTGATATCACGACCATTCTCGCCAACGAGAAGGTGAACGTGCTTGGCGTTGCCAGCCGTAGCGACACCAAACAGCAACTGGCGACCATCGACATGACCATTGAGATTTACAACCTGCAAGTGCTGGGGCGCGTGCTGGGTAAACTCAACCAGGTGCCGGATGTTATCGACGCGCGTCGGTTGCACGGGAGTTAGGCCGAAATTTGCTCGTATCTACAATGTAGATTGATATATACTGTATCTACATATGATAGCGGTTTGAGGAAAGGGTTATGATCCACAGTAGCGTAAAGCGTTGGGGAAATTCACCGGCGGTGCGGATCCCGGCTACGTTAATGCAGGCGCTCAATCTGAATATTGATGATGAAGTGAAGATTGACCTGGTGGATGGCAAATTAATTATTGAGCCAGTGCGTAAAGAGCCCGTATTTACGCTTGCTGAACTGGTCAACGACATCACGCCGGAAAACCTCCACGAGAATATCGACTGGGGAGAGCCGAAAGATAAGGAAGTCTGGTAATGGTAAGCCGATACGTACCCGATATGGGCGATCTGATTTGGGTTGATTTTGACCCGACAAAAGGTAGCGAGCAAGCTGGACATCGTCCAGCTGTTGTCCTGAGTCCTTTCATGTACAACAACAAAACAGGTATGTGTCTGTGTGTTCCTTATACAACGCAATCAAAAGGATATCCGTTCGAAGTTGTTTTATCCGGTCAGGAACGTGATGGCGTAGCGTTAGCTGATCAGGTAAAAAGTATCGCCTGGCGGGCAAGAGGAGCAACGAAGAAAGGAACAGTTGCCCCAGAGGAATTACAACTCATTAAAGCCAAAATTAACGTACTGATTGGGTAGTGTTACTAACTCACTTCTATTCTGGTCACAGGTTTCCACCTGACAGACCCGCAATTTTCAGGACAATTCAATGAATCAAATCGACCGTTTGCTCACTATTATGCAGCGCCTGCGCGATCCGGAAAACGGCTGCCCGTGGGATAAAGAGCAGACATTTGCCACCATTGCGCCTTACACCCTTGAAGAAACCTACGAAGTGCTGGACGCCATCGCCCGTGAAGATTTTGACGATCTTCGCGGTGAACTGGGCGATCTGCTATTCCAGGTGGCGTTTTACGCGCAAATGGCTCAGGAAGAAGGGCGCTTTGACTTTAATGATATTTGCGCTGCTATTAGCGATAAATTAGAGCGTCGCCATCCGCATGTTTTTGCTGATAGTTCTGCCGAAAACAGTAGTGAAGTGCTTGCCCGTTGGGAGCAAATCAAAACCGAAGAGCGCGCGCAGAAAGCGCAGCATTCGGCGCTGGACGATATTCCTCGTAGTTTACCGGCTTTAATGCGTGCGCAAAAAATCCAGAAACGTTGCGCCAACGTTGGCTTCGATTGGACGACGCTTGGTCCGGTAGTCGATAAAGTCTACGAAGAGATCGACGAGGTGATGTACGAAGCGCGGCAGGCTGTTGTCGACCAGGCTAAACTGGAGGAGGAAATGGGGGACCTGCTGTTTGCCACGGTTAATCTGGCTCGCCATTTAGGGACAAAAGCGGAAATCGCATTGCAAAAAGCGAACGAAAAATTCGAGCGTCGTTTTCGCGAAGTGGAGCGTATTGTTGCCGCGCGTGGACTGGAAATGACAGGTGTTGACCTCGAAACAATGGAAGAAGTCTGGCAACAGGTAAAACGGCAGGAAATTGATCTCTAAGGGAATTACGCGGTCAAGCGCCATTTGTGTCATTTTTTAAATGACAAGCGCTTGATTTGCGTCAAAAACATTTACCCCAAAGGGGCTATTTTCTCACTCCTGATTTCAATAGTGCGCTGGCGAAGAGGAGGGATAATGAAAGTTTGTGGCACAGGTCATGTTCGGGTATACTGCTTTCCCGTCCTGGTTATTCCATCGTCTTTTCAACCTAACTTCTCAGGTTCAGCATGACAACGAACTATATTTTTGTGACCGGCGGGGTCGTATCCTCTCTGGGTAAAGGCATTGCCGCAGCCTCCCTCGCAGCCATTCTTGAAGCCCGTGGCCTCAATGTGACCATCATGAAACTGGATCCGTACATCAACGTCGATCCAGGTACTATGAGCCCAATCCAACACGGGGAAGTGTTCGTTACTGAAGACGGCGCTGAAACCGACCTGGACCTGGGGCACTACGAGCGTTTCATTCGTACCAAAATGAGCCGCCGCAACAACTTCACCACGGGTCGTATCTACTCTGACGTTCTGCGTAAAGAACGCCGCGGTGACTACCTCGGCGCAACCGTGCAGGTTATTCCGCACATCACTAACGCAATCAAAGAGCGCGTGCTGGAAGGTGGCGAAGGTCATGACGTAGTACTGGTAGAAATCGGCGGTACAGTAGGTGATATCGAATCCTTGCCGTTCCTCGAAGCGATTCGCCAGATGGCTGTTGAAATTGGCCGTGAGCACACTCTGTTTATGCACCTGACGCTGGTGCCGTACATGGCAGCGTCTGGTGAAGTCAAAACCAAACCGACTCAGCACTCTGTAAAAGAGCTGCTCTCCATCGGTATCCAGCCTGACATCCTGATTTGTCGTTCAGATCGCGCTGTTCCGGCGAACGAACGTGCGAAGATTGCATTGTTCTGTAATGTTCCGGAAAAAGCGGTTATTTCTCTGAAAGACGTCGATTCCATCTATAAAATTCCGGGCCTGTTGAAATCTCAGGGGCTGGACGATTATATTTGTAAACGATTCAGCTTAAACTGCCCGGAAGCGAATCTGTCCGAATGGGAACAGGTTATCTTCGAAGAAGCGAACCCGGTAAGTGAAGTCACCATCGGTATGGTCGGCAAGTACATTGAACTGCCGGATGCTTATAAATCAGTGATCGAAGCACTGAAACACGGTGGGCTGAAGAATCGTGTCAGCGTCAACATCAAACTGATCGATTCACAAGATGTTGAAACGCGCGGCGTTGAAATCCTTAAAGGTCTGGACGCAATCCTAGTACCTGGCGGTTTTGGCTATCGTGGCGTAGAAGGCATGATTACGACCGCGCGTTTTGCGCGTGAGAACAATATTCCTTATCTGGGCATTTGCCTGGGTATGCAGGTGGCGTTAATTGATTACGCTCGCCATGTTGCCAACATGGAGAACGCCAACTCTACGGAATTTGTGCCAGACTGTAAGTACCCGGTTGTGGCGCTGATTACCGAGTGGCGCGATGAAAACGGCAACGTTGAAGTTCGTAGCGAGAAGAGCGATCTCGGCGGTACCATGCGTCTCGGCGCACAGCAGTGCCAGTTGGTTGACGATAGCCTGGTTCGCCAGCTGTACAATGCGCCGACAATTGTTGAGCGTCATCGTCACCGTTACGAAGTCAACAACATGCTGTTGAAACAGATTGAAGATGCAGGTCTGCGCGTTGCGGGCCGTTCCGGGGATGATCAGTTGGTCGAGATCATCGAAGTTCCGAATCACCCGTGGTTCGTGGCTTGCCAGTTCCATCCGGAGTTTACTTCTACTCCACGTGATGGTCACCCGCTGTTTGCAGGCTTTGTGAAAGCCGCCAGCGAGTTCCAGAAACGTCAGGCGAAGTAAGTAAAAAAGTTAGAACGGCAACGCGTACCCTGGGTACGCGTTGTTTGTCTGGAGTTTCAGTTTAACTAGTGACTTGAGGAAAACCTAATGTCCAAAATCGTAAAAATCATCGGTCGTGAAATCATCGACTCCCGTGGTAACCCGACTGTTGAAGCCGAAGTACATCTGGAGGGTGGTTTCGTCGGTATGGCAGCTGCTCCGTCAGGTGCTTCTACTGGTTCCCGTGAAGCTCTGGAACTGCGCGATGGCGACAAATCCCGTTTCCTGGGTAAAGGCGTAACCAAAGCTGTTGCTGCGGTAAACGGCCCGATCGCTCAGGCGCTGATTGGCAAAGATGCTAAAGATCAGGCTGGCATTGACAAGATCATGATCGACCTGGACGGCACCGAAAACAAATCCAAATTCGGCGCGAACGCAATCCTGGCTGTATCTCTGGCTAACGCCAAAGCTGCTGCAGCTGCTAAAGGTATGCCGCTGTACGAGCACATCGCTGAACTGAACGGTACTCCGGGCAAATACTCTATGCCGGTTCCGATGATGAACATCATCAACGGTGGTGAGCACGCTGACAACAACGTTGATATCCAGGAATTCATGATTCAGCCGGTTGGCGCGAAAACTGTGAAAGAAGCCATCCGCATGGGTTCTGAAGTTTTCCATCACCTGGCAAAAGTTCTGAAAGCGAAAGGCATGAACACTGCTGTTGGTGACGAAGGTGGCTATGCGCCGAACCTGGGTTCCAACGCTGAAGCTCTGGCTGTTATCGCTGAAGCTGTTAAAGCTGCTGGTTATGAACTGGGCAAAGACATCACTCTGGCGATGGACTGCGCAGCTTCTGAATTCTACAAAGATGGTAAATACGTTCTGGCTGGCGAAGGCAACAAAGCGTTCACCTCTGAAGAATTCACTCACTTCCTGGAAGAACTGACCAAACAGTACCCGATCGTTTCTATCGAAGACGGTCTGGACGAATCTGACTGGGACGGTTTCGCATACCAGACCAAAGTTCTGGGCGACAAAATCCAGCTGGTTGGTGACGACCTGTTCGTAACCAACACCAAGATCCTGAAAGAAGGTATCGAAAAAGGTATCGCTAACTCCATCCTGATCAAATTCAACCAGATCGGTTCTCTGACCGAAACTCTGGCTGCAATCAAGATGGCGAAAGATGCTGGCTACACTGCAGTTATCTCTCACCGTTCTGGCGAAACTGAAGACGCTACCATCGCTGACCTGGCTGTTGGTACTGCTGCAGGCCAGATCAAAACTGGTTCTATGAGCCGTTCTGACCGTGTTGCTAAATACAACCAGCTGATTCGTATCGAAGAAGCTCTGGGCGAAAAAGCACCGTACAACGGTCGTAAAGAGATCAAAGGCCAGGCATAAGACTGACTTTATCTGATTTAAAAATGCCAGCCTCCGGGCTGGCATTTTTTATGGTTGAGTTACCAGCGGCCGGATGCGCCGCCACCTCCAGAAGAACCGCCACCGCCGCTAAATCCGCCGCCACTTGAGCCTCCACCGGAACCGCTGTTGTCTGAATGATAACTTTTACCTGATGCTCTTTTCTGAAGTACACATAAACAGG
>SKEQ01000169.1_pt1 | contig 70936 bp, 55 predicted proteins | sample 4826751 | NCBI WGS metagenome assembly SKEQ01 (sample SAMN11008805, study PRJNA524170) | human gut metagenome | biome: Human fecal sample; material: Feces; isolation source: fecal sample from pouch patient p44 | host: Homo sapiens | place: Israel: Tel-Aviv | collected 2013-07-11
GCTGAACAGCTGCCCAATCTTGCAAATCATACACCTTCTTTCAAACCTCCTCTCTTGTATTGGTGCATACAGAGAGAAGTGTATCGTTTGCTATCAGGTGGGTCAATTCTGAGTATTAAATTTTCAACGAATCATGAAAGCTTATCACAGCCTATAATGAAAATAGAGGATTGACCTCCACTACTTTTTTTACTTCCTGCCTTGTTTTACAATAGTTATTGACAGGATTAAGTTTGATTGTACCTTGGAGGATTTTCACCCCGTTTTTCAACGTAAATGTTTTGCCCTTGAGTACAGCATATTGTCGCATCTTTTACAGATAGCACGAGTAGCAAAGTCCATATTATCTCGGGCAAATCTCCTGTCAATTCTATTATAAAGGAGGCTGTCTGTATGAAAGATCTTTTAGAAATTTCCTGTGGTTTGGATATCCACAAAGAAAAAATTGTTGCATGTATCCTAACTGGTCCATTAGGTAAACCTACTCACTCTGAAATTCGTGAATTTACCACTTTAATTCCTGATATGCTTGCTTTACGAGACTGGATCATTTCAGAGAATTGCCATCATATTGCAATGGAAAGCACTGGCATTTATTGGATTCCAATTTACGAAATATTAGAAGATGCTTTCTCTGGAGATATCACTTTATTAGTTGTTAATGCCCGCCATATGAAGAACGTTCCTGGCAAAAAAACTGATATGCGTGATTCTGAATGGATTTCTACATTACTACGTGCAGGACTCCTTAATGCAAGTTTTATTCCAGAAAAAAGGATTCGTGAATTTCGTGATTTAAACCGTTATCGCAAGAGTATTATCCGCGATATTACTTCCCAGAAAAACAGGGTTGAAAAATTCCTGCAGAGTTCCGGTTTTCGTCTGTCTTCTTTTATTTCTGATATTTTTGGTGCTTCCGGCAGAAACATTATTCTACATTTGATGGAACATGGACAGATTGATAAAATATCTTTGGATTCTTATCTCAAAACAAAAACCAGAAAACGCATTGATGAAATCCTCATGTCTGTAAATGGGACTCTTTCAGAACATCAAAAATCTTTCTTAAAAATCCTCATGTGTCATTATGATTCCATGAAAGAGCATCTTATTGAAATTGAAACTCATCTTCAGGAAGATATGCTTCCATTCGCTTTACAAATTGAACAGTTAAATACTATCTATGGAATAAGTACAACTGCTTCCTGTGCAATCATTGCCGAAATCGGTACAGATATGAAACCATTTAAAACTGCAGAACACATCTGTTCATGGGCCGGTCTGTGTCCCGGCAATAACGAGAGTGCCGGAAAAAGAAAAAGTACCTCTATCACAAAAGGCAATCCTTATATAAAAAGTATGCTTTGTGAGATTGCCTGGGTAATTGCCGGCAAACGAAACACATATCTTTCAGCCTGGTATTGGAGAATCAAGCAGAAAAAAGGAGCCAGAAAAGCCATTGTTGCTCTTGCTCGTAAATTACTTGTTATCATTTATACAATGCTAAAACAAGGCACTAATTTTGATGAAAACTGTTTTGAAGTCAGGCGCAAAAACTGTGAGCAAAAACAACTTTCCCGTTATATACGAGAATTAGAAAAACATGGCTATACGGTTGAAGCTCAAGTATAATCCATCTTTTGTACAAATCATATTTCACTGCTGGCAGCCATTATTATGACTGCTTTATAGTGATGCTTTCATAATTGTTGAAAACATTTGTTGTCAAGGTTCAAGTCTTGGCTGCGATTTTTATTTTCGTAGCAAGGTACAGTGTAATCAAGACCAGTTCTACTTACTCATTGCCACTGCTGTAGGTGGGTCAATTTTCCTCGTTAAAACTGGGTCAGTTTTAAGTATAAATCAACAACCGTCTCCAAATTTTTTTGGATATTTTATGAAATGTTAGTTGCTGGTTGAAGTGTTTCCCTTATCTTTTCAAGGCAGTTGCTGCAGGGAAGTGCAAATTTCGGATATTTCAGGAAAACTTCCAGGGTAGCAGATTCCAGCTTAAAACACTTCTAATGCAGCAACAGATTTTATCTTGGCGAGTGGAACCAGGTGCCATTCTGATTTTAATATTCTTTTTCAACCTCTTCTGTTATTCCGTATATGCTTTTGAAATCCTCTGAATCTTTCGGAGATTTAATCAGCATAACCTCTTCCATTTTTCCGGTCTGTAAATCTTTAAATCCAGCCACCTGTTCTCCAGTACAAATACTTGCATGGATTATCGGTTTCATGTGCTCTCTGTCATATGATTTTTTCACAGTTTTCTTTTTAAATAAGCCCATGTCATCTTTTCTCTTCCTTCTGTGCCATTAAAATCATTTTTTCAAAGGATTGAGCGAATCTTTCATCATCTTCCTCTGTCCGCTTTTTCGGCCCTTTTACATGATTTTTATGAGAACTTCTTCTTGCTTTTTTATTCAAATGGCGCTCCATCAACATCTGATCAATATTATCATTTGTGTACCATTTTCCTGATTGATGAATTGCATACGCACCTTTTCCCAATGCCATTGCTGCAACACCATAATCCTGTGAAACAACAATATCTCCTTTGTGACAGATACTGATCAGCTTATAATCTACCGCATCAGCTCCTGCACCTACAATAATCACTTCGCTATAATCAGATGATAAAACATGATTCGTGTCACAGAGTAACGTCACCGGAAGATTATGTGCTTTTGCAATTTTCTCGACAATGCCTACTACCGGGCAAGCATCCGCATCTACAAATATTTTCATTTTTTCTCTCTTCCTTAAAAGTTTACCAGAATAAACTCTGCTGTTCATATTCTGCCTGACGTTTTAACATGACAGATTTCTGATGCAGAATTGCTTTCATTTTATCATTTGAGAACCAATCTCTCAGCTGCTCTTTTTCCAATATCAGTGGCATACGGTCATGCACTTTTTTCATAGATTCATTGGCTGCCATGGTCAAAATCACAAAACGTCGTTCATTTTTAAACCAGTCACAGAATCCTGTCAGATACATGACCGTTGAATCTGACCTGGTAAACATATTCTTCTCTTTCAACTGATTCCATTCATAGAACCCACTTGCCGGAATCAGTATGCGATGATACTGGATTCCATTTTTGAAAGACGGTTTATCCAAAACAGATTCCACCCTTGCATTGATAACCAGATTTTTCCCTTTTGATAATGAATATCCCCATCTGCAGATATTCAATTTTAATCTCTGATTTTCCATTTCAATAACCGGAGCTAAATCAGTTGGATGAACATCACCAATAAATTGTTCTTGTCGAATTCGTCGATCTATATCCTGTACTACATCTTCAATTTCACCTTCCCAACCTGATTCAATATAATATCTGCCACACATTACTATCACTTTCCTTACAATATTAGTCAACCGTACAGATTGCATCTATTTTCTTTAATTTTAGCATTTTTCCGACATAATACCGCAAAAATTTATCTTTTAATACATACTTATTATTCCGGAACACAACCGTAACAGGCTTATCTAAACATCCATGCTCTTCGTAATATTCAAGTAATGCATCTATTTTCTTTTCTGCCGGTCTATTCTTTTTAAAACATGCTGGAACATCAATTTGATTTATAGGAATACTTCTTATTCCTTCAAAATATTCCGGTTGTGACTTTATAATTTTATGATGTTTTCCAATTTCGCTATTTCTAAGATAGATTTCAGCATTTTTTATATCCATTTCAATTTCATTCTCTTCTGATACAGATAATTCTTCTGTAGCTGCGATATAAAAAACACACTTTTCTTCTTGCGTACATCTTTTCCCTACATTTTCAATACAGTTGACATTGTAACACTTATTTTTTGCGTTCTTGTATATACAGGATATATGTATAATCAATTCACTGTTTATTTGTTCAGCTTCTTTTTCTTCGTCTTGAACTTCAGGCAGATTCCTCTCTTCCTTCTCAGATAAATTTGTTACAGGATTTTCTTGAATCTTAGCAGCACCATCAACACATATTGTATTTACTTGTTCCAATTTCAATTTACTGGCAACAACATATTGGGCATAATTATCTTCTAATACATATACTCCTTCTTTCACAGATACCCATATAGGCAGATCCAGTTTTCCGTATTTCAGATAATAATTTTCAATATTCTCCAGCAATTCCTGTACAGGCTTTTTAAATCGAGTTGCATCTTCAACTATTATCTGATTAAAAGGAATGGCCTTTTCTCCTGCAAACACCTGTACCGATAAACTCTCGATATTTTTAACCTCCTGCTTTTTCTCCTTTCTCTCCCATTTTAACGCAGCAGATTTTCTGTTCTTATCCCTTATTTTTTTCTCTGATTTGTTAGTGTTTACTTTTTGATTTTTATCAGATTCCGTGTCATAGCTAACTACAGTCTCATCCACAACAATAATCAGTTCTGATAAGGCTCTGGTATACGCAATATATTTTTCATTACGACGCATTTTTGCGCTTACTACAAAAACCTTGTCAAACTCAATGCCTTTCACCTCGTCAACATACATAATGGATATAAATCCATTATCCATTGTTTCACCTATAATTTTTCGTGTGTTTTCTGGTAAAATATCCATATCAAGGTACTTCATTTTTTGTACAGTCCTTGGTAGCAAAATAGCAACTCGTTCAGTTGTCACCTTTAATCCTGCAAGTTCTTTTTCCAAATCCCTCCTTGGAATTTCTCGTACTTTAGGTCCGTCTACACCAGTTTGAAGTGTTTGTAACCCAAAATTATCATTGCAGAAACGGGTAATCTGATTCGTATTTCTATAATTTTCGTTTAACACATATTGCTCAGCATGAAATTCCGACATCATCAGACTCCAATCTGCTATACCCCTGCCAGATTTCATTAACTGATTCGTATCTCCAAAAATATTGAAAACCACATTATTTTGATTTAATTCTAATAATAATCTATATTCATTTACTGCCAGATCCTGCCCTTCATCTACACATATAAACTGCATATTTCCGATTTTTTTATTAAAATATCTCATTGCAAACATCAACTGTATATACAGATCATATCTATGGCATTTTCCTGTGATACTTTTAATCGCATTTGTCTCTTTGAACACTCGAACAGATTCATCATATATTTGATGATATATATTCAAAAGAGAATATTGCTCCAATTGTTCGTAAAGATATTGAACGGTCTTTTTTATATCCGCTGAATATTGTTCCGCATCAATACGATGATATTTTTCATATGCTATTTTTATATTATCTACAGTTTCATTCAATTCATTTGAAAAACGACTATATTCATCTTTCGTGTTGCTACATAGCCGTACTTCATCCTGCACTTTCTTAACATATATCGAAACCTGTTTCATCCAAGCTAAAATTTCATCGTCTTCCTTACCTTCCTGTTCAATAGACAAAATTTTCTTTTGTTCATCTAACTGCTGCTGTAAAGGAATTACAACTGCTTCAACTTCTTTAATATCTGCATCCAGTTTTTCCAACCTTGATCGTTTTCCAAACATAATCAAAGTACCTTGAATACGGGTATATTCTTCCTGTAAATCCTGAATTTTCTTATTAAGTTCTGTAATCTCTTGCTGTTTTTCCAGGATGTATTCACCAATCTTAGTATTAACTCTCGGTAAGGATTCCTGCACAATATTCTCAGCAAAGTGCTTTGAAGCTGGAATCCTATCTTCTAAGAATGCCTTACGTTCCTCTAATTTCGTAATTTTTTCTTGAGCGGACACCACATCTTGTTCTTTTTTTCTTACCAGATCGTTCAAGGTATCTACCCTATATTTCATCTGAACTGTGAACCTGCTCTCATCTGTCCATGAAAATGGATTATTTTCCAGCCCCATTGCCTCCTGCAGTTGAATCAAAATATCAACTAATCCATTTCGTTTTGCCAGTATACTATTATAAGCCTGATCAAAATCACGCTTAAACTGATCAGAATAAATATAATCCACATAATCCTGGCGCACCTGCATTTCAGAAACAATCTTATTTTCTGGTTTAAAAGCAGCATCGTATTGTAAAAGCATTTCTAAATAGTATTGTTCAACAGATAATCTATGTACAGACCCTATTTGCAATCCTTCCGCAAGTCCTTGAATATGTAAGCTAAATTCTTCATTCGGTGTCAGTATCAGGGCATTCTGCGAAAAATCAAAGTATCGCTGTTTATATTTTAATGCTGATAATCTGTGTAATAAAACCATCGTTTTTCCTGATCCAGCACATCCCTGTACAATAATATTCTTTTTAAAATCTGTATTAACAATCTTATTCTGATTTTCCTGAATGGTTACAAAAATATCAGTCAGGCTATGTTGCTTTTTACGCATATTAAGTACACGTACCAAAAACGGATCAGTAATGCCGCTTTGGAAAATTACATCTTCATCCGTCCTTAAATTCGTATATCCATATAAAGATGCATGATCAATATCAAATTGTCTGGATAGCTTAATACTATATTCTTTTCCATCTTTATGGACTTTTATAGTCTGATAATTGATCAATTCATATCCTAAATCGCTATTAGCTGAAATTACCTTTTTTCCATCTTTCAATACAACATCCGCTGCACCAATATAATATGTTTCCGTTTCTCCATCTGCAGTAATATCTACTCTATACGAATATGGCTTAGGTATATAATTCTCCAATTCTTCTAATCTTTTCCCATATTTATTTGCACTAAGCGATTTCGCAAAAGATAAATTACCATCATCATAATCGCCTACAGCATAAGGATTTACATAATCACTACTCCCATGTATTTCTTCAATTTCGCCTGAAATTCCTGATTCTATTTTTTCGAGATGATTTTTTTCCAAATTAAATACTTCACCAGAGGTAATTTGATAATCCGATTCATTCAAATCACTTATAATTGTAACTTCAGGTCTTCCTATTGGATAAATGACATTATAATCATCAATATCCATATAATATTTCTGACACTGTGCGCAATATCCAACAACAAAGATATACGATTTTCTTCCTCCCTTCTTCTGATTTATCCAAATCTGCGCAAGCACTTCTTCCGTTTCATGTCCTTCCAAAGTACAATAAATGGAATCTGATACTATTACAGTATCTGCCTCGGTCAATTTAAAACAATCAGCGGTATGTTTATATGCATATATTTCACGTTTACCATCTTCAACAATATAGTCCGGCTTTATATCTTTCACTTTGATTGATGATTTCTTCGGTTGCTTTTTTACTAATGATTCTGTTTCTATAACCGGAACGCCATTCAATGCACAATTATCTTCTATTTCAGCTACTGCTGAACTTCTTACATGGATTTTATTGCATTTATCACAAAAATATCCTATGAATTCAACTTTACGATCTTTGTATTTTTTTATACATGGAACTTCAAAAAGCGGCTCCTCATGAACAGAACATAGAGGATTATCTTCTGTCCAGATTTCAGGTATATAAATCTTTTCCTGATCTGAAAATTCATAAACTGACAGTTGACTTTTTAAATATCGACTACTGGTTTCTAATGAGTAGAACGTATGGGCAATATTTCTTTTGGTCAACGCCTCATGAATATATTCCTCTCCTGATTCTTCCATGTAAATGCGATTACATTGCGGGCACACTTTCAAGACAACACCATATGTTGCCCCTTTCCCTGTATATTTAATCTGCTTCTCTATAAACGGAATTCGATGAACAATACATTTATCTGTCTTATCAGGAACTGCCAATGCTTCCAACGGCTCCATATTATCTTTTAAAACTTCCGTTATCTTTTTTCCGTCATAGCGGTTGTTCTGAATTGCTATGAATTCTTCATCCACTTCTTCTGTCACATCATCATCAAGTTCTACATTTTCACTGCCCAATCCATCATGGTCTTCATCAGATATGACTGATAATTCTAAGCTACTGTCTTCTGTCTGTACCATTTCAGCCTTATCTTGATTACTGTCTTTTATTGACACACCCAACACTTTAGCTATATCCGGTCTCGAAGCCAATAATCCCACTTTTCCAATTTCATCTAACGTCTCTACATAATTTATAAACTCTTCCGGAATATCATTTATATCCATCTCATCAATATCCCGTTGCTTAAAGAAATTTAATGCCATCTTCTTAATCCCTTTTATTTTTCATCGGCAAATATTTTGAATGCTTCTTTCAATGCCATAAAATGTCTTGGGCTGTATCTAATCCTACGTGCCTTACCTTCTGGCATCTCTATGTCAATATCTATGGTTTCCTCAGATCCTGGTTCAACTTCCATCTTCATTACCTGATCATATAAAGAACATATCTTCTTAGAACAATAGTTATATTCTGCTGCACAGTTTGGACACAAGCACAATGAATTCCATCCGTATTTTCCACTATTTGCCAATCTCTCTGGTAATTTACTGAATTTTATAATGTTAATTGCTTCAAAATAGTGTTCTCCATTATATTTTCGTATCTGCTTTAAACAAATTTGACAATGACCATCATACTCTTGTTCCAGGAACACTCTCTCTTCTTTATTGCTCGGTCTGCTTGAAAATGAAAGACCTCTTGCAACACTTATGAAATTGTCCATAGAATCTGCTAATTGTCGATCCAAATTTTGCTCTCTCTTCTGCTTTCCTTTCTCAGATATCGGAGAAATTTCCAACTCGGTGACATCTTTGCCAAACTCTCTCTGTTTCCTATCCCCTTGTTCAATCAGTTCTTTTGCTGATTTTATCTTATTTTTCTTTGCTTCCATCTGAGCTTCATTCTTGGCCATCGCCTTTGCAACTTTAGCTAATGCTTCTGGATTTGAAAGATAATGTTTAATCAGGTTTAAATCAGATTTGTCATCTATATTTGCATCTAACCATTCTGTCAATGCACTTTTTACTTCTTTAAAAGGCAAAATAGCCATCAGTCTCTTAGCCGCTTTATATTCAGGAAGTAAATCTTCTTTATCTATTTCAAGAGGAGTATGCGGGAACGGATCTCCCTGTATATAGACCCATTTTTCATAGCATAACTGCAGACCAATCATAGAATATACCATCATGCTTTCCACATTTTTTCCACTGAAATGCTGATCGTCTGCTGCCACTAATTCACCTTGAATATCAAAGTTCATTGCATTTGGATTCAGAAACCTAGCAATCGCTAATGATTTTTCCTTGGTCATATCAGAAAAAATTTCTGGGAATCCCTCGTAATTGAAAGACCAGTCCAGTTTCTTTGATATATAAGTTTTAAAGAAAATATTGAATCGAATATCCGACTCTGCTTTTGTTCCACAATATTTACGAACAGCCTGTAAATATTCATCTTTTGAAGCTGGAATCATCCGAATTCCTGCATTACATCCAATCTTCTTAAAAAAGTCTTCATCTAGTTTCAGACTTCTTATTGTTCCATCAAAATACGCATCTGCAAGATATTTGATTCTGACAATCCCCTTAACTAATGCATATCCACTTCTTGTATCATTTGAGCGAATATACAACTCCGCTGGGCGATACCAACTTTTACCGTCTGTAACAATGTATTTATCTTCTATCTGCTCCATAATAGATGAGTTTGTATAAATGGCATCCTTAATAACTTTTAAATCATCAATATTCTCTGTTATAGGATCGTTTGTTTTAAATTTTACATTCGCACATTCATATTTCGGCAGAATATTTTCAATAGTCTCCTGTTCAATATTGTATTCAGGTATTTCGAGTGCACGCCGGTAAAAGCTTCTAATAGTCTCATTTTTTATAAATGTACTTTCTATTCGATACTTTGCAATGTCCGGATTATTTAAATAAACCTGCAATTTTCCATGTCCATCACGAGCGCAGATTTGTTCCTGACTCACAGTTCTTACAAAAGGTATCTGAGATACATCAATATAATGACTGTCATAGGTCGTTCTTTTTATACAGTAGCTTTCAATCCTTGACAACAATGCTTCCATCCAGGACAACTGTTTCTGGCTCAGGAAGAAAGCATCCATATTCAAAACCAAGTCTTTCCACTCTAACGTCTCCAACTTAAAATTCTGATTTAAAAAAGCTCTGACATCACGATATGCTTCTGTAGAAAATTCTTTTGCCAACCAACTTATATTTCTATTTTTTCTTAACGTTCTAAGATCATTATCATCAAAAATATCTACTATAATGCCCCATAGTGGAACACAGATTTCCTGAATCTTTTTAAACTCCCCAGGAACATTTGTTGGTAACAAAGCTTCTTCACGAATCATATCTATGCTATTCTGATAGATTCCATACAATACATCATCGTTTTCGTATTCATAAACTGGAAAGACTGTATTAAATCCAGATACAGACAAATACCGATGATTTTTCATCCATTGGAACGCAAACCATATCAGTTCGCCTATTGCTTTTACCAGTTCAATATTATGCTTACCATATTCTGCGCCTTCTTTAAAGTTATCTCTCGCCGGTGTCGTATCAAATGGCGCATGTATATAAAAATTCTGATGTGCTTCTTTTGCCGTAGGAAAAAAAGCATAAATTTTACTATTTTTTATTGCTTTCAGCTCTTTGCCTTCTACACGGAATATGATTGCTGTTGCTTCCCTATTGGCATCTGTAAAAAATAAATAATCTGCATCCCTTGTTCTGGTTTGCTTCGTGCTGGTATTCATTATTGTCGTATTCATACTCAATCCGAATACGTTATTCGCATATGTTTTTTTATCTAAGGAGTATTTTGCTTTATTTATTTCTATTTCTTCCGGATATCCGTCAATTTTTATCTTTACATCTGAAATCCGGTCTAACATAATGATACTTTCCGCAGTTATCTTCTTCGTTAAAGCATCTCTTATTTCCTGATATGCAACACCAGAAGGAACTTCATTCTTATCAAAAGGCAGAATCATACAAGTTTCATCATAAGCGATTTCTTTCCTGCCTGACACTTCAGCTGGAAATAACTGATTCTGGATTACAAAGTGATACTCTCCAGAATAAATATATGGATGTTCCGTATAACAATACACAGACTTGAAACCTATTCCGAAATGTCCGATTCTAGTTCCATCTTCCTTTGTGCCGTTTGCAATACCACAGACTCCTTCAATGTCTTTTTCATTAAAGGGACGTCCATTATGTTCAATAACCAGTTTTTCCTTCTCCAAATGGAATTGTATCCTTGTCGCACCAGCATCTTCAGCATTTTGCAGGATTTCATAAATAAAATGCGTCCTATCACTATATTGGTTAATAATAATCCGAAGAATTTTTTCTGCCTCTGTACCATACTTTATTCTATTTGCATCACTGATTTGTTTGTATAATTCCATTTTCTCTATCCTTCTCTATAAAAACCGTCAGATATTGTAAGTATTTTCTTGTTTCTTCTTCAGTAAATCCTAGTTCCGTTTCCGTAACTCTGATTATTCTTTCTACATTTTCCGAATCGTTTTTTAACAGATCAACTACACCTATATCAAATAACATCTTTAATTTTCTTCTCTCGTTAAACTGCTCAGGTGCCAAATCCGATATCAATCCCAGTAATCTTCTTGGATATTCCAGTATTTCCGATCCATAATGATTTCGAATATACTTCATTGTATCAAGCATAGACTGATTTGTCGCTTTTGGTGATTCAGGTTCTACATCAAGTACGCCATACGCCAATAGTTCAAATAATATGTCTGCTCTGCTTTTAGCTTCTTCCAACTGATGCATATGTAAATCATAGTCTTCCTGGGCAATACGAATCTTACCAGTCATCATCTGAATATAGTTCTTTTTCCCACTATTGTTCTTTAACGCATCTTCTAACGACTTCATCCTTGCAGTATGACTTGTACGCAGGCTGGCTTCTTTATAGCTGATCATTTCTTCTGTTTTTTCTTTATGCTCTTTCAAGGCCGCCGTCCAAAAGCTATGATGGGTTGCATCTACCGCTTTCCAGCTTTCCTCCTTTATATCAGTCAAATAATTGACTCCACAACTTTGTTTTAATAATTCAAACAATATTCTGTTTAAATTCGTATTAGAAGAAACAGGAGTCATTTGAATATCCTCTCGTTCTCCCGATAATCTCCATTGATATATTGCAAATGGATATACACCCGCCGCAAATTGATTAGATTTTACACACAGCGAAGTCACAACCTTCCCCTTGCTTTGCAAATAATCTGCAGCAAGTTTTACAAGCGGATGTGTAATTGAAAGTAATGTTGCTGACGGATTTTCTTTCCAACATTTACTTTCAAAAGTAATTTCCATTAACTGCTCTCCTGATTCCAGCCATCTACGCCACGACTTGTTAACTTCATTTCGTGGCAGTTTTGCATGTTTGAAATCATCCAGGAGCAACATACGAGCATCCTGAGATAAACGCAGTTTTTTCAGTTCTTTCGTGCCCAAAATATACTCTTTATCAGCTTCCAGTCTCTGCTTTAAATAACATTGAACCAAATTCTGTATGTTTTCTGCTGAAAGCCAATAATTCGTAGCATTTTTCAGTTCATTGTCAAACGCAGACTGTGGAACGTGGATTCCAAACAAGTCCCTTTGTTTTTCCTCAAGTTCCTCCTGTTCCTTTATGAAACGAACTTTATTATCTGTCATCTGCTGCATCTTTACCCGTCGATCCTCATCAGATAATTGGAAATTATCAACCAGTTTCCTGATTTCCCCTGTAATTTCTCCCAAAATATCTTCGCAGTCACCAATTGAGCTATGAAACACTCCGATTCTCATCAAACATCTTTCATATATATCTGCATCTACCGTTCCCGGTGTGACCATATTATAGATAGCTACACTTTCACTTGTCTGTCCATTACGATCAATACGACCAATTCTCTGTTCTACTTTCATCGGATTCCATGGAAGATCATAATTAACCATACAATCGCAGAATTGATAGTCTAATCCTTCACATCCAACCTCAGAAAATAATAGAATATCTAATGCATTTTTATCTTCGCAAGGCATCTGATTCGGATTAAAACGTTTTCTCAATGCACGTCTTTCTTCATCTATGACATCTCCATGAATCAAGCCAACTCTTAACCCTTGCTCTGTTAGTCTGTTGTATAAATAATGCAATGTATGACGGAAACTGCTAAAAATCATAAGCTTATTCTTAGGTTCCAATTGTTTTTTCTTAACAATTTCCATCAATGCATCAAATTTAGGATCTTCATCCGGCAATGCATCAGCGATCTTCAGGATCTCTTCTATTTGACTCTGAATCGAAATAAGAGATTTATCATTACTTAATGCAGAAAGATCAATGGATTCATCATCATTATCTGCAATCTCATATAAATGTCTGTATAAAATACTTCTCAACATTGGTGCCAATCCAAACAAGCAACTAGCTGTCTGACGCCGGATCGTTGTCATCATAAATTTTGTGTTATCTGTACAATGAATCGTAGAGAAAATTTCATGCACAACATCCAATACTTTATCATGCAGTTCCCTTTGTTCAGGAGTAAACTCAACGGTAACTGTATAAGGCTTACGTATTGTAAATTCACCAATATCACGCCGTCTTGTACGGCTAATTAGATTTGAAAACGTGTGCATATTTTCAATATCTGAAATCAGCTGTACTCTTTCTTCGACAGAAATTTCTTTTTGATTCAGTACACGTATAATTCCTTCCATCGTTGGATTCCCTTGAAATACTTTTCTCCCCCAGGAAGTATTGCAGGCATTTACAATTTGTTCATATGCATTTTCCTTCCAACCTTCTTTAAATCCTCTGACATAAGTTGAAGCCATATTGATAAACTGGTTAGGTTCTGCCATATCCTGAAATGTTTTTCTGTCAATAATTAAATCCGGACGTAAAAGATTCAATAAAACAAATAAATCGTCATATTGAAGCTGAACAGGGGTTGCCGTTAATAAAACTACGGCTTCTGCTGCATCACAAAACCGACTAACGGCACGATAGCCATAAGTCGCTGTGTTCCTGATGTGATGTGCTTCATCGACGATTACCAAATCAAATTCCGGAGGATCTACTTCCATCAAACCTTTATGTTTTTTATTTCCAAATACGTTACTTTCATCAAACAGGGAATACGGAATAATCGCTTTTTTGTATTTTTCAGGCCATTCTCCTTCCATATCTAGTTCGTTAATGCAATGACGAAATAAATCTCCATCCAGTGCTGTAAATTCCTCGCCAAATCGCTTCATTTCCTCTTCCCATTTGCGTTCGGAAACTAACGGACGAGGACAGATAATCAATACAGAATCTAAGTTTCTTCTCGCCTGCAGTTCCCGAAGAATCAGTCCTGCTTCTATGGTCTTTCCGACTCCAACTCCATCCGCTATTAAAAGCCGTGGTCTGTCTGCACGTATAAATTTAAGTACTGGCCTAAACTGATGTGGAATAAAGTCAATCTTAGCTGTATTTAAAGAATACAATGAAGAGATAGATGGATTACGAATTAAAGACGCAGTAAGCCCTGCATTAAATCTCTCTGCATCCACTTTCTCCATTTCTTCATCTGATTTCTGAATATCAATCTGCGATTCATAATATGTTTGCATACCAGTTGCTGTAAATACCTGGTATCTCGTTTCTGGATACCCCTCGATAATATTCACAATCGCCCCTGTAATGCCCTTATCCGATTTTAAAGTAATTACCTGTCCCTGTTTAAATCTACTCATAACCCATTCTCTCTATTCTCGTTTGTACTCAATGCCATCCCACTGCCTTCCCAGCCTCATCCGCACAGATAAATCCCAGTATTGCCGCAAAATACCCTACATTATGATTCATAATTCCCCCAACGCACAAAACAATAATCGCCCGGTTTCCAACCCAGATACTATTTGTTTCATGATTATGATTCTTCCGGATTTTATAAAGCAAGTATTGTATAAGCAGCGTACACAAGAAAAATCCAATTCCATAAATCACTAATTCCAGCATGTCTTCTACCTCATCCTGATATTTCTATCCGATATACTCCAAGACTTCTATTGGCATATGTTCGGATACCTACTCTGCTTTTTCCCTGTTCCTGCAATTTTTGCAGAATATAATCAGATACATCTTTCTCTATCGCTGATTTATTCAATCTGCTTTCCGCACGAAATTCAACTACATTCGCTGTCGCTCTACCAGCTTGTCTATGTATGCCATAAGCCTATGCCTCAACAGAAATGAACATTTATTCTGCACATAATAATTCGCTGTTTTTGCTTTACACGCTGGAAGTTCACTATCAGCTTTATGATTCTGCCCCATCAGTTCATCTGTCAGATTAAAATAGTCATACGCTATACGTTGTTTTTCTTTGCCCAAGGCACCAATGTCCCACGTTACATCCAGCTGATAAGGTTCTCCATCAATATTTACGATATTCCATGCGTGTGGTACGCTTTCTCCATTTTTTACTGCATCGCCTGTAACAACAATACACTTCACATCCACTGCATTTAAAAGGACCTTAACTGCCTTCGCAATTCCTTCACACTGGGCCTTATGGTGGGCAAATACTCCCAGAATATTGTGCGAAGCAATCACTCTGGATAGTTTGCTTTTATCGGTTCCTTCATAGTCGTATTCAATGTTCTGGCAAATCCAGTCATGTATCCGGATTTCTTTCTCGTAATCGCTACATTCCAATAACCGAAGTTGTCCAGCCAGTTCATTCACTACTTTTTCAATCTTCCGGTTATACTCTTTCACTTTCTCTTTGCTGAAAAAATACTGTGGGCAGAAGGCAAGATGTCCAAACATGTCACTTGCGGTACTACAGGCCGACTGATTCAAAAAATAAATCAGTGGGTTATCCCTTGTCATTGCCATAAAGATACGTTCAAAGCTTTCCTGGCTGAATTTGCACCTCACTGGAATCGGTATAATCTCTTCATGAGCCATGACGCCATCATAAAATGCCTTGTAGACCTCTTGTTCCTGTTTATTCAGTTGATGATAATAATAGCGATCCACAATCATTTTACTTTACCATTCCTGTTACTCTTTTGCAAAATACACCATCACGACAGTAATATCATCTCCGCATCCAAGCTCACTTGTCTCTGTCAGCCAGTTCTTCAGATTCGCCTGTACCGTATCTGCTCCATGTTCCTGTATCATCTGTAAGTAATCTTTACAGGTTTTCTGATATTCCACATCCGAAGTATAGCTGTTAGCGAATCCATCCGTGGAAAGGATATACATATATGGTTCTTCAATTTCCATTTCCCGTCTTCGCACGGATGCCACAGCCTTTCTCCAAGCATCCGGTTTTGACAGAGAATGTGTCTCTGTACCAAGAAATTTCTCCGGTTCCACAATCGGGGCAACTTCATCTTTGGTCACGACACTAATATCTCCGTCTCCAATCTGGAAGGAAAATACAAAACTGTCTGTGATCAACATTCCAAGTAATGTTGTTCCGTACAGGGAAAATACAGATGACCATTTAATATTTCCGTTTTCATCTGTCATGCCATCTACTTTGTTTTTATAAAAAGATTGCTTTACTCTTGCCTGCCATTCTTCACATACATCCTGTGCAAACCGCATATCTCCTTCACGGTTTAGAAAGGTGATTAGATTGGAAAGTCCCCCTTCGTATTCTCCATATATCTTCAGATAATTTTTCATTACCTCATAAAAGGAATTGACTGCGATCTGAGAACCACGGTCACTTCTCGGACACTTTGAGCTGCCATGACCATCTGCTACTGCTACAATCGCTATCTGATCGGAGATTTCCACAATTTTCTTATTGTCCTGGCATGGCATTTGATTTCTTACATGAGTCGCACCTTTGACGATTCCGTCACATATATAGCGTTTCATCCGACTCCTCCTTCTTCTTACCAGACAGCTCCCTCATCGAAATCATCTGGATTTGGAATATTACTCATATCAAGTACCAGCGGTGCCCCATTATTTGCAGGAGCAAACGGATCATCTGCCGGTGTAGATGCAGCCGCAGAAGTGCTCTGCACCGGGACAGAAGCTGCCTGAGCAGAAGCAGATGCCGGAACAGAATTCATTGGCTTACTGGATGGTGCTGACACCATAGAAGCCGTGGTAGATGCCCACTTAATCATCTTCGCAAGTGCAGTTGCATTGTTCGCCTGCAATACAAGCTCTTTATTTCCGGTAAACTCAATCAGAACTTCATCGTCAGCATCCTGTCCGATGGAAATGGCAATCTTCACTGCTTTTCGGAACCATGGCAGTTTTTTCAGTTTGTCCATGCTCTTTTTGTAATCATCTGTCGGCTGTCCATCAGAAAGAAGAACGATAACCGGTGGTAATGCCCGCTCCGGCATTGGCGGAATACTTAACTGTGCAGCCAGCAGATCAAATGCTTTTCCAAGCTCTGTCAATCCAATTGCTTCCATGTCTTCCCAGCCATAATCCTCTACCGGCACCGGATTGGATGTGAGCCAGCTTGCACCGGACGAAAACTGTAAAGCACGGATCAGAAGCTGTGCATTTGGATTGTTGTCCGCTGCAGAACGCATTTCCGGGATGCACTCCTGTATTGTGTTATTAACGATGCCAATTTTTTCTCCATACATAGAGCCGGAACAATCCACTACCCAAAAGAAATGAATCGGTCTTGTTGCTAATTCTCCGCCTGGTCTCTGTAATACTTCCATGATAAAACCCTCCCACATGTGTTTTTTTCTTTTTCTCTATAACAAGTTTATCTGAACTCTCCTGTAGACTCTGGAAACAGAATCCTGACATCTTTGGCAATGCCTGCGGTTCTTCCCGGTGCTACCGGTATCTGCGTGCCATCCGCTTTCTGATAGGTCCAGTTCACTTTATCTTCATTTCGGATACCCCAGAGTGCCGGGTTCTTCGGATTCTGAACCACAGATCCAACCACCGTCTCCATATCAAAGTCTCCGTATACATGATGATGCAGTAATTTTGTATTTTGGTTTAATAACACACAGTTCTTTCCGATCGCGATCTTCTGCGGCACCTGCACTGTCTTTCCACAGTTCCAGCAAGTATGTGCTACTCCCTTCGCTTCCAGATCTTCATCATAAAAAATCTGTGCTCCGCAGGAACACTGCAGCATTCCACTCATCATATTTGAGAATAACGTCATCCATTCCGGCTCAGTGATACGTTTGCTCGGCTCATTCAGTCCAACCGTAAATGCTCTAGTAAACATCTGCCGCAGTTTTTCTGGATACAGCGGCCAGTAAATTGTCGCATTATCATGGATGCCTTTTACCGGTCTGTTGGTTTTATTATTCGGATCAAAGATAAAAACAGGATCAGTACCATACAGCTTCACTCTGGCTGCCATATCCATACAGCGAATACTTGCTTCCAGTTTACCCTCCAATGGATGATTCACCATAAAAAGATAGAACAATAATACAGAAAGCGAATATCGGTCTGTATCTTTCGATGGTCTCTTCTCACCCCGGACAATCTCCGGTGCCATAAATCCCGGTGTACCAAGGACGCCACCTGGCTTGCTATTATCAAAAGAAACGTTGTCATTGTCACAGATCAGTACATCTCCATTATCCGGATTAAAAAACAGGTTTCCGAATGAAATGTCCTGATACTTTGCTCCCATCGCATGTAACTTCTGGTATCCCCTGGTCAGATTAAATGCCGTTCTGCAGAGGGTATAAAAAGACGGATTCACCCGCTTCTTCATCAAATCCACAATACTCTTATAATTCTTTGGACGAAGAGGCATGATGTATCCGTACAGATCACTTTTGGCAGGTACGATCAGCTCCATCGGCCAGAGAAAACTTTCATCCGGAGAACCTTTGGCAATGATGGTTTCCAGAATCTTTTTCTGCCGTTCGGTCGCACTGCCCTTAAAATACCATTTTAATGCATAATGACTGCCATTGCATTTTACGTCGTAAACTTCTCCTTGCCCACCGGCTCCCAGGAGATTTACAACCTCATATTTATTTCCACTCTCAGAAGTGAGAATCGTTCCATTCTTTAACTGTCCTTCCATTACGGCACCTGCCTCCTTTGTTTGATCAACTGCAACACCTGATTCACGACATTTCCATCTGCCACTACGATGCAATACGATTTATTTCCGAACTGCATTTCACAGGCATTGCTATAGGGCGTGATTGCGGTCAGATAACGATAGGTCTTATCAAATCCCCATTCCGTTGCCTGAAACACAATCCGTTGATTCGTTATGTATAAAATTCCCCGATGCTGAGCCAGCTCTGTATGTTCCACTGTTCTTCCCCGTCCGGAACTCCATCTGGTATCTTTAAATAATCCGGGCGAACTGGCACCAACGTGACGGAACTCTTTCACAGTCTTCTGTTCCAGGTTGATTGCTTTATCAATAAAATGAATCTTCTCTCCACGCTTCAGGAACAGCTTGTCTGTATTTAAGATTGGAAGTCTGCCCGCCATAATCTCCTGTCTTGCCGCATCCGGCAGGATTGTTGTCACTGTAGGGATCTGGTTGCGATTTCCAAATAACGCATCAAAAAGTCCCATCCTCTCACCTCTTTACCGTGTCACTATATCGTAAATTTAATCTTCCGTTGTCGCATGGCAGGCGACAAATGGAAAGACACCATTGTACCTGCCCGCTTTCAAATTTTCATTATCTTCCAACAGATTAAGATCTTCATCTATTATCTTTTTCCGCTTTTTGCCTCATAACATATGTTGTGTTCTTGTATGCTCCGTGACGTTCCAACAGACCAATATCAACCATTTCTCCAAGAATCGTTCTTGCACGTCTTTGCTTTACTTCCAGTAGTATTTCTGCCTGACGAGATGTAATATTTCCTTCATCTTCTACGAATTGCCAAATCTTTTTTTGTTGCGCCGATAAGTTACTTATCGGTACTTTATCGGCATTTATCGGTATTTTATCGGCATTTTTAATATTACGGTCGGCCTTATTTTCACTGCTAACACTATTTTCTGTTCCATAATCAAACGAATATTCATCATCCAATGGGACAATAATGCGAAATACATCATCTTCTATAAATTCAGGATCTTTCCCTGAATAATATTTACTATATTTGAACAATTTTCTAACACCTGATCCCAGTTGATCTGCATATCCAATGTTTCTGAAAAATGCTGCTATAATCGGATTCTTCGGATTTGGTTCCAGATTATCTACTGTAATAAATCCCTCTTTTGATGCTCGATTCGCATTCTCTACATACATCCGATCTTTTTCAATCACAAATTTAGCTGTATAACTGCTGGTAAATTCCCGATGCATCAATGTATTGCTAACCATTTCTCTGACAATTGTATTGCGAAGGCTTTTATTTACAACACCTTCCAGGAAAAACTTGTCTGGAAGATTTTTTCTTCCAAACTCCAGAAGCTGGTTATAGCTTTCAATCAGATTTGTTTTTACAATTTCACGGTCATCATACCGGTCCACATTGACTTTTCGAACCAATGCATCTGTCACATAAGTGGGTGCTACATTCAGAATCACATCATCTTTTCCCAACAGCATAAGTGCTGCCAGATTATACCCTTCTTCTCCAGTAGCGATATCCCTTCCGTATAAGCCGGCACTTTTTAATAATTCCTGATCATTCATTAACGTCCATGGATGCTGCCCACCAGCATGATTCTGAGCCATAATGCGGATTTGGGGAAGCAGATCTAATCTTAGATCTTCCGGTTTTGCATATGGATAAATCTTTCTTTCTGTAAAAATATTCTGTTTCCGAATATACATCTGCGCAATAGCACCAGTCGCCGTTACTTTCACATCTGCGTCATCTACACGATCATATATGACTTTCTTGTAGCTGTGAACCTCTGCGCTTGGTGGAATATGCACATGGATGATTGTATGTTTTGTATCATATTTTACAATTTCGGGAACCAGATATATCGTGGGCGAAAATAGCATTGGATTACTTATCACTTTTATAAAATTTTTCACCATATCAGGAGCTGCCTGTTCCGGGACACCAACCACTGTTCCATCATCCAGAATCCCCATAAACAAATCTCCGCCGAAACTATTCAAAAAAGAGCAGACCGTCTCATAGGTGTCATTTTCAATTCCGTTACCACAGCGTTTAAACTCTACAGCTACGGTTTCTCCGATTGTAAGAATAGATTCAAACTCTTTTCTGTCCATTTAATCACCCTCTGTTTTATAACCATTTTCCTCATTGAAATACACTTTATACCAACTGATATTTGAATTTGTTCTTTCTGGCATATTCCTCTGCATAAGAACCGAAAGAACATTGAATAATAAACTGCTTATCTGTATTGGTAAATGCATCCTGTCCGATCTGCTGCACACTATCCGGAATGATCAGAAAATCAAGGGAACTACAGCCGAAAAATGCACGCTCTCCAATCTCACTCAGATTCTCATGCAATTCCACTTTTTTTAAGCTGGTGCAACCGACAAACATACTGTTCGGTATTCTGTTGATATTTTCTGGTATCTTCACATGATCCAGTAACTTACAATCTGCCATCAGACCATCTCCAATCCAGAACACACTCTTTGGAATCTCGATTGTTCGCAGTCCTGTTCCCTTCAATGCTTCATTGCCAATCGTTTTTAATAGCATTGGCAGAGAAATTGATTTTAAATTACCACAGTTCTCAAATGCCTTGTCTCCAATTTCTTCTATACTGACAGGCAATACCACTTGATGCAGCTTGTCACAACCAGAAAATGTATTTTTTCCAATAAAAGTAATTCCCTCGGTCAGAATAGCTTCCTCCGTGGATGAATGACTGAAACTGTCATCTGCGATTTCAACCACGGGTGTATTTCCGGATCGGTTCTGAAAAATAATGGTCTGGTTCTTATTTCCCTGAAAACCAGTGACTGCAAGACCTTTTCCCTTATGACTCCTCTCATAAGTAAAAAGATCGCCATAAGCCTTTCCTGAAGATGACTGTTCTCCTTGTATCGCCGGTCCACTTCCTTGCTTCTGTACGGAAATGTCACAGGCTTTTCCTAGCACTTTTGCACCGTAGCAGGAACACCATACCGAAACAATCCAGTCTGCGTTGACATGACTCATTCCAAAATCATCCATCAGCTGCTTCACATATCGGAAAGCAAAGGTGTTATTGATGTAAGATGCTGTCTGAATATCCTGGGCGATTCCCATGTTATAAGCCATCAGAAGCAAATTCACGTTTTTTGCCTGATCCGGGAATAGATCCTTCACCAGTGCTGTAAATTTCTTTCTATCATCCAGAGATGCCTGGTGGTTCCGAAGCATCTCTTCAAAATCCTGTTCAAAAATAACCAATCACCTTCTATCTATACTCCCTATCTACTTACTGCTTTTGGCCCTTCTGCGATGGAGTTTCTTTATTTGATTAAGCTCTGCTAATTTTAATGTGAGCTTAAAATATCTTTACTCCACGCCAAGCGCTTTGAATACTGCTTCTTCCGCTGACGAATAAAAAATTAAACTAAATGCTCCTACCAGATCAGATGGAACAGTTCCAAGATCACCTGCCGAAGTGATTGGCAGCAGTACCTTCTTTGCTCCACTGTCGAGACATACCTGCAGCGTACTCGCCAATTCATCTACTTTAATCAATGTACCACCAATGCTGATCTCACCAAGAATTGCCAGACTGTTCAACGGAGTCTTTCCAAGTGCTGCAGAACAGATCGCAATCAGCGTCGGAAGTGCCAGATTTCCCGTCATTCCGATTCCCTGCATATCCTGATAATTGATGATATAGTCTTTTGTTGTCGTACTAATCTGACCTGAAATGCGATTTCCATTTGCTTTCAAATAGTTAAATGCTGTATTCGTTGCCTCTTTCGGCTCTTTTCCAGAACCAATACCGGTACAGGTCAGCTTTCCATTACCAGGCATCATCTGGGTTTCCAGCATGTAGCATCCGATCATTCCGGTCTTTGATTTGGATACGGTATAAACTGAACCTGGTTTGCCCATTCCTTCCGGGATCAGCTTGCCGCCTCCCTGCTCCGGAACGGAAACATAATGTTCTTCAAAACTGTCATTGTCTGTATAAGAGAAATTCACATCATAAAACTCCATTCCACCGATCTTCTTTAACTGCTCTTTGACTCTACGGCGAAGTTCCAGAGAAATTTCTACTATCTCGCGTAATTCTTCTTTGCTTACCTCTCCGTCCGGATAGAGTAGTTTCGTAAATCCGGAAATCATCTTGCGGACAGCAATGGTATCACGCTGATTCAGGTTATTTCCAAGGCGGAAATACTTGTCCATCAGATCGCTGTAGCTGTCTTTACGCAATTCCCGCATAAATTCAGACAGATAATCGGTAATAAAGCCATAATCATTCGTAAATGAATCTGGTTTATATTTCGGAATCTCCCAGCCAGGAATGTAACAGTGCATACGATCCAGAAAAGCAGTATCGGTTCCCATTTCCGGTGGAAATGGATCAAATAAGCTGGAAGTCTTCAAAAGCGTACCGACACTCTGGTTGATATTTCCTACGAATACCATGGAAGCCTTTGCCTGAATCTCTGCCTTTCCACGGGAAAATGCTCCGGAAGCCATATATCCCTTCATGATCTGAATTCCATCTTTATCTTTGAATTTGATACCGGCAACCTCATCAAAAGCCACACAGTCCCACATGCCGACAAGACCAACCGTATGATTGGACATGTTATAGAAAAGATTGGCAACCGTTGTCTGTCCTCCTGCTACCAGAATACTGTTTGGAGAAATCTGTTCATATATGTAAGATTTACCAGTGGAACGTGGTCCCAGCTCGCAAAGGTTGAAGTTATTCTCTACTAGTGGAATCATACGAGCGATCAACAGCCACTTTGCTCTCTCACTGAAACTTTCCGGTTCCAGTCCGGTAGAACGAAGCAGAACATCCATCCATTCTTCTTTGGTAAATGCTTTTCTTCCATTTCGAACTTCATCCATATCCACATGCGGCATCTGGATTGGGGTCAGCTTGCGGATGCGGATTGGCTGCGTATTCTTCTTGTCTTCTTCAATAAATTCATATTCCATCTGTAGGATACACCAGATACCTCCACAAAGCAGACGGTCATAATCTTTTACATAATCTGGATGAATCGGGATTCCCTTTACACCCAGATTAGAGAATGTTGCTTCATAGCGGTCTTCTTTGGTATTCAGCACTACAGTAATACGGTCAATAACTGTGTAGCTGCCCCGCTCGCGCAAAAGAGAAAGAATCTTCTGCGCCTCATCCGGACGCACATAATTGTCTCTCAGAATACGCTTTACATTCTCTACACCTTCTTCAATAATCTCCTCATCGTCGGAGTTGCAGTATTGTCCAAGGAGATATTCCAGTACATAAACCGGGACATTCGCTCCTTCTCTAATAGATTTCGTTAAATCCTTCCGGACGATACGACCATCATAATACTGGCGGAGTTTCTGCTTGATTGTCTCTCGTTTGTCTTGTATTTCATTTTCTTGTACATTACTAAATTCGTCCATTCCATACCTCTTTATCTACTTAATCGAATTTCAATTTTTGTCTTATTATCCATATCATCTTTTATATTATTTTCTATTGTATCAAGTTTTTCTTGAATTATTTTCAAGTTATCATTCGATGGATCTACTTTAAATGTAGCATACACTGAGAACAAAGATGTGCATATCGAAATAACGATTGAAACAATAGCTATTATTAAAGAGATTCTTGTTGCTTTTTCGTCTTCTGTCCGGTATCTATTTGAAACATATTTTGTTAAGCTAGGAGTCGGCAAAATTTTCTTATGTAAATATGTCGAGAAAATCTTTAGTTGTTCACTATCAATCTTAATATCTTCTTCAACGTAATCATATGCATTTCTTTTTATGGCATTGTAGTCAACATCTCCTACTTTCCTCTGTAGCTTATCATCAATCATTCGAAGTGGTTCTTCTTCAACGATTGGTATGTAATTACTAGTCTTATTAGACATATTGGTCATTTTCTTGTATTTTCTAAAAAATAACTCAATTTCACTTTTACTAACTTCTTTTTCTGTCTCAAATACATCCAATTCTCTCTCTAAATATTCCCACAAAGAAATAAATCCAACAATTTCGTCATAATCTATTGCAATATTGAAACCTTTTTCATCCCATAAATCATATTCATAACAGCAATTATCAAACGTAACTTTCTTTATATTGTCTGTATATTCTAATTTTGCTGCAACACTAATTCTTCTTTTATTTCCATGGTCTAATAAGTTCTTTACTACATCTACCGGATACTCTTTTCCTGATTCTGCGTTATCAAATGCTGCTTTTATTTTCTCTTTATCAATACTAAAATGCTCATATAAATTAAATTTTTTTACAAAGCTTTCAATATCATATACTTCCTTATTATTTATAGCTTTTATTATATCTCGTTGATGCTTATTAAATCGCATTTATTTTCTCCTAAAACCCAAAATCATCCACGAACGCAATATCAATCATAAATTCATACTGCTGCAGTATGTTCTTCTCATCATTTGCATCTGCCAGCACCAGATAATACTTGTCTCCATACTTATATTCTCTGGACTTCAGTGTAAATTTCTCATGGAACGTTCTCTTCTCCGGTGCATCTTCTCTGCTGTTTGCCACAATCGGTACATCAAAGGATATCTTCTCTCCATCCTCGGTTGTAAAGTATGCCACCAAGCTTCTTGCTTTCATGGTATCTGTTACTTTCTCTGTCTGAATGAAATCAAAGTAAGTAATTAGATTTGTGACTTTACGATTGACAGATGTTAAGATCACATCCACGTAATCATATGCCACTGCTCTGGTATTGGTTGTCAGTTCGATTACCGGTATCAGCATTTCCTGCAAGGACGATCCACCATGTACATAATTCTGTCCACCACCAGCTACTTTGAAAATATCTGCTCCAATCGGTGTCGTCACATATAAATTGTTCATATATGCCATCAATCTGGACTTCATTCCCGGTTCTTTTACTTCCTGTGTTGTAAGTAAGAAACGTTTGTTAGAATACGCACAGATTTCCCGGTCATAGGATACCTTATCAAATTCATGCAGCTTGTCTCTCTTATACAGGAAACCATGATCTGCCGTAACAAAGAACTTCGCTGCTGATATATAGCCGGTCAGCTTCTTGATCAGTTTATGGATTTCCTCGATTGCCTCTGAGCAGGCTGTAAATACTTCATTTTCGCTGGCTGGTTTATCTCCACGGGCATCTACCTGGTTGTGATAGATGTATACGATATTTTTCTTCTGTAATAACTCACGGATTTTTTCTTTATTGGCACTTGCCACTTCATCAAAGGATAATACCACATTGTTTTCATTCTGCACTTTTAAAATCTTATCTCTGGAAGCCAGATCACCACAGCTCTGTCCATCCACCGTTACATTCAGCTTTTCATTCACATGCAGTTCCTTGTGTGGTAAAAGACTTGCCATTCCCACAGAGGTTACAGACGGAAGTCCGCTGATCATGCACTCCAGCTTCGGTGTACACTTTTCATCCAGTTCCAGTCGCTCCATCAACTCTTTCGCACACTCGTAGCGAAAAGCATCCGAAATAATCACGATCACACGGTTCTTTCCTTCGTATGCATTCAAATAATTCCGATAAAAATCTTCCTGACGTTTCAATCCGGTATCTGCCATAAGATTTTCTGTCAGTTCCTGATTCCATTTCGGTGTTACTTTCTGCAGATAGGTAAAGGAATACATATTCTCGATTCGCTCTCTCACCTGTGCAAAACGCTCCGTATCTTCCATACAGTCATAGGCACTGTAAAACCATCTATAATAAGAATCAATCAAATACGTCTGTTTCTGGTAATCTGCGACCATTTCTTTGATATCACTGGTTACTTCCATAACAGATACCGCTTTCATCATCTGATAAGCATATTTGATTGCCTGATATTCGTTTTTATATACACTTCCAAAATGACAGGACTTTGCTGTTCGCTGCTCTGCGATCTGTGCAAGGTTCATGCCATCAATCTGAGCATCCAGAATCTCGTCATTTAACTGATCCAATGCCCAGTCAATTAAAATACTATCCAGTCCCCGGAAAGCATCGCAGTTTGCAATATCCAGAAGCTGTGCGGACTGATCTTTTGCTTTGTCGGCATCCTTTTTCAATTCATCCCGGATTCTGGATACAACACGCAATGTCTTGTCCACTTTTTCTGATAACGCATCATATGCCTCCTGATAAAGTACGTTATCCATCAGATTCCGAACAAAAACCACTACATCATTTTTCTTTTTCAAAATATAAGATTTCAGCACAGCCGGCAACGTATCTTTCAATGCTACTGAAGCATAAGTCAAAAGCATACATACAGCCAGGTCATCCATGTTTGGATTCTCAGACTGATATCCAAAATACTTCTCACATAATTTCCAGAATTTTTCCAAAAGTCCATTGTCTTCTAATGCTTTTATATACGCTTCATTATCATTCAATAACAACTGTCGTGTAATTTCTTCAAAATTCGGTGTCTTCACATCTGTAAGAACTGCAATAAGACCAATATCAATGGTCTCCACATTGAAATGGTCTATGCCAAGTTCTTTAAACTTCTCAATACGATTTCTATTCTTCCAAAAATTGCTGTACTGTGCCAGATGCTCCTTAAATCGGTTATCAATTCCAATTTCCTGAGACATCTGGGATACTCGGTCCGTGTAGTACGGAACCGAGTAATAATACATATCTGCCAATGGATTCTCTGCATCATTTGGTTTCGGGAATGGTGCATATACAAGATACTTGCTTTCTATATCTGACTCGTTCAACAACCATTTGGAATAGAGCCAGTTTGTACCATCCAGAATATGTAATTTCGCATTATCTAACTGAATTTCCAATACCTCATCCTCATATTCTCCCTTGTCATCAAACCAGAATATGATACGAGTATCTGATTTAGAAAATTCTGTATTTAATTGATCTTGTATGTTCTGTAAATCCATTAATTTCTCTCCTTACCTCCCTCATGATCTATTAACACATTTCTGAAAGACGTGGTTCCAAATCTATAATCAATATCCACATTTATTCCATCTGTCATATTATTCCAACAATCAATCAAAAACTCTCTATTCTCTTCAACTTTATTTTTTATCTGTTTCATATATTTTCCAGGAATTTCTCCTGCAAGTATCTCACCTGTAAGTATATCAATCGCTGCGCTATATCTATCACCTGCATTAACATGCACATGTGCTCTATTATGTTTTCCATATTCACGTGATTGCATATAATAATGAATTTGTCCTTCTCGCCAAATATCTCCTTGAAGTGCAGAAAATACAAAATATAATTGCAAATTTCCTTCTATTTGAAATTTTCTTAGTAGAGTTTCTACCATAATATCCATATTTTCAATCTCAATAAAATCTTCATGACTTTTTATGTAAATACACGGACAGCTTCTGCAAAGATCACCTATTTGCTTATCCATTTTCCCGCATATTGCATTTCGGATATCTGACATTGTAGTATTTGCCTCTAAAATATATTCCAATTCCAGCTCAGAATCTCGCTCTAAAATATTTATGATTTTTCCATCTGGATCATTCGCTGAAAGAATACTACATATATAGCTAGGAACAGGCTTTTTATAATAATAAATTGTATCAGTATATATAATCTCACTTTTTATTTTCATTTATCAATTCTCTCATATATTAATAATGTATAAGTCCCAGTGCCTGATTTAAATCCACATCCAGACCATCTGTATGCTCATTCCAATATATCAAAAAGTCTTTTTGATTGTTTTCAATTATTTCTTTTATAATCTTCTGATCTTTTTTTCTTATTTTAGACCCCGTCAACTGTTCTGCTGTTTTTAAAGAAAAACTCCCACTTCCTTCCCCTTGTCTTATATCAACATGTACATGGGGCTCATTATGTCGTTTTCCTTCTCTAGAATTTATATAAAAACGAATCCCATGATCCTCGAACACCGCTCCAGCATCTGAGCTTACCAAAATCTGTATATCAATCGTATTAGATATACCCAATTTTTGCATATAAAATTCTAAAGTTTTGCTTTTATCCGCTATAGAATATCTCAAACCATTTTTCAAAAAATATATTTCCAGAACATCGTATTCCTGTACAAAATCAAGAGTTGTTTGTTCTTCTCCATACATATCCGTCCTATTATTTTTTTCAGGGTAAATATGTCTTCGAATTAATTGATAAAATTCCTTTATAGATACTGAATTCTCTACCTCAAACATTATGCTTTTATTGTTAATTATTCTAAGCGGTTCTATTATTTCTTCCCCAACTATTCCATAATTCTCACTATGCGGAATTAACAGTTCATCACACAAACGTTCTTCTGCATATATATGTACTGTAAAACTAACCGTTATCTTCATTAACAATCCCCCATAAAATACTTTACTTTTCATATCTCCCATAACAACTCAGCATTTCAACTGTGCCATCATTGCCATTGTTTCTATCTGCAAATACAGTGTATGTTTTATATCGTCATCTGATAAGCGAACAAATGGCTTACTATAACTTCCAGACAGCGAAGTAATAGTTGCATTCAATTTCATATACTTAAGATTATTTTCAGCAATTTTACGTTCACATTCAGTTCTATCAAAGTGTTCTTTTTTATACGTAAGTATCGTAGTAAGAATATCTTCTTCTAATTCAGAAGGCTCTCTCTTTTCTTTTAAAGACTTCAACAACACTTCTATGTAATCTTTCTTTTCCATATATGTAGTTTCCCTTCCACATCAATATCATCCGCTCTATCATATAATCATGATGTCTTCAACTTTTCTTCTAGCCAGGAAATAATAATTCCACAATATGGTATCAGATTCCGTTCCTGTACCAGCTTTTCATATGTACGTTCCAACTCTCGCATAAATGCATCTTGTGATTTGCCTTTACATTTTCTCATGATTCTGTTCTTCTCTGCCATCAAAACATTTTTCCGTGTCTGTGGTAACGAAAGTGCCTGGCAATTCAAGTTCAATGTTTCTGCCACATCTTTATTGATATCCGCATCATCCGAGTAAATGCTACCATCTGCTTTATACTTAATTTTTCTAACAGACAATTCATCAAAAGGATTAATAGTAAGTTCTGCATTACCTTTATGAGCATCACAAGTTGTATCTTCTGGTTTGACCCCCTTCTCAATACTGTTTCCATAACACACGCCAAGCATCCATTTAAATTCTAAAGTTGCCTTTTTATCATGTTCTATTTCATCCTGTGGATGCCTTGGCTTGCAATGTTCCACTCATACATCATGAGGATCATCTATCTTTTTCATACAGTAGGCACACAGATGTCCCTGTTCTTCCCACATCTGACTTCGTACATCTTTTAACACATTTGTAGGCATGTCTTCATAATCTGCATCAGGATGCTGTTTTCGAAATGCCAAAAGACTATTCGGTTCTTTTCCTTTTTGCACAACAATCATACGTTACTCTCCCAACAATATCTCCAGCTCCAGAGATGTTCTAGCTGCTGCAATGTCTGGATCTGTTGTCCCGACGATATCTTCAACTTCTTTTAAAACCTTATCTGCATTCTCATAATCATTCTTATCCATATATGAATAAAATAAATCCAAACGTTCTTTCACATCAGCCGGTCGTTCTGGTACTTGCATAACTTCTCTTAATATCGAATTGGCATCTCTTCCATATGTCTGCGCTGCTGGTAAATAAATTTCACCATGATCCAGAATCCGAATTTGATCTCTTGAAACAGAATTAATTACTGCCGGTGCATGAGAAGTAACAATGAATTGAATACACGGGAAAATAGCATGAAGATCACTCAAAATTGTCTGCTGCCATTGCGGATGTAAATGTAAATCAATTTCATCAATTAAAACAACACCTGGCGTTTTTTCCAACACCTGATCTCCTAACACAGGATTCAAAACAGCCATACGGTATGCAATATCGCCAATCATACTGAGTGTATTTTTATAACCATCACTCATTTCATCCATAGCAAATCTCTGTGCACACCCATTTACTGTTTCGAATTCCAATACAAGCTTATGTGTGTCAAGATCAAACACAAGGCTGGTATTTCTAGAACCACTAATTCTCTCATAGCTCCTGCAAATTGCTTTTTCAACAATTTTTAAAAGTACCGGTTTCTCTAACAGACCTGTTTTCTGCTGCTGTTGCAAACTCTTTAATGTTTGTGTCTGGAACCAATTCAGCATCAATTTTTCGTTAGATTCTGCTGCCATACAATCAACGTATCCGACCTGCCGTTTAAACTCTGTTAATGACTCTCTATTCCTTTTTTCCTTCTTCTGTGCATACAAACGCCCTGTTCCATAATAAGAAATAAGTGGAAGTACCAGCGACTTATCGCCTGTCATAATCTGATGCTGAACTTTCTTGGCAATATATGTCAATCCTTCTGCATCCTTAATAGTTGTTTTTCCATTTTCATAATTAAGTGACCGCCGCCACTTTACATCTTGTTGCTTCATATAAACACCAAAACTATCTATATTTACCGGAAACTGATGTTGCGGATCAATCGTTCCGTTTAAATTATGAAATTCATATCTTGCATCATCTTTCAAGATATTTCTACTTACCCCACCGTCAATACCCAATAAAAATGTACTGATTGAAACTGCTGCAGCATCCAGAATCGCAGTCTTACCTGTTCCATTTTTACCAACTATCAATGTTACATGCTCATCAAAATCTATAGCTATATGTTTAAAGCATCTATAATTTTCAATCCTAATCCTATTTAATTGCATTTTCCTATTACCTCTCAATGATTTGTTTAACAATTCTCAAGACTCTTTCTAATCATTTTCAATTATTTTACTTTTGGTGGAAATTTTACAAATTATTCTTTGCTTTCAGAAGAAAATAATCCTTATTATAATCACTTGGACGTATTCTTTTTAAAATTCTGTTACAAACTTCTGGAGACCAGTATATCATTAATTCTTTTCTTGCCCTTGTTATAGCTGTGTAGAAAATATTATGTGTGATTTTTTCTTCTGTTTCATCCGCAATTACAATTTTAACAGAATCATACTCCAAACCCTGGGCTTTATGTATTGATACTGCATAAGCTACCTGAAATGGTAATATATGTCGGTTTTCTGCAAAATCGCCATCACTTTCAAATGGTTTGGTTCGGTATACTTTAAATCCTATAATTGTTTTCTGATTAATATGTTTTATATAATCTAACTCATGTTCATGTTGAATTTCAGTTTTAGTAAAATATGCATCTACTTGTATTTTAAAATATATATACGCTTCGTTTTCACGAATATCTACTATGATTCCCTTTAAATTATTATATAATAATTCAAAACGTCCAGAATCATTGAATAATATTGGATCTCCTATTTTAAATTGCCAAATACCTAATGTAACAGTAGGATTCGGATTATTAAGCTGAAGTAATTTATTAATATTATTCAACCCATACAATCCATTATAATTTAAACATAAAATAATTTCATCTTCCGCTCTTTTTTGAAAAATATCCTCATCAATTACATGAGAATAATCATTACGAACTGTTTCTTCCAAAACCACATTATCTTCATTCATTTTCCGAACGTCATCCCATAATTTTTTTAATTCAAGATCTGAAGTTCTATAAGCCGTTTTTAATTCGCTTATACATCTTTCTGGTATAACAGCTCGGCAAATATTAAACCAATTTCCAAAGCCAATCGCTTCAATTTGATACGTATCTCCTACTAATATAAGTGAAGCCGCACCAATCCTATTAAGTACGTCTAAAATATTCTCATTTTTCACCGTGCTGCATTCATCAACAACTACTAAATCATATTTTTCATTGTATGGTGAACATATAAAAGAATCAATTGTTGAAAATACACACTTTCCATCTTTATTACTTATTTTTCTGCGTAAATTATCAACAGCTGGATTCGTTTTTGCGAGATATAATTTTTCCTTTCCATCGAGCAAACTTGTTACATGATTAACCAATGTTGTCTTTCCGGTTCCAGCAGCACCATATATAAAATACATTGCTGCATTGGAAAACATATTTTTTAAAATTTGTTCTTTTAAAGGATCATCAAGTTTTTGTATTTCTATTTCTGATGATTGTTTTAATTTTTCTATTGACTCTTCCGAAAAATATTGCTTTAAAGGTGAACTCAACCTTGTACGATCTAATAATTTTTCTATTATCTCTACAATTCCTCTTTCCAGTCCTTTATTAAACAAATAATTCTTATAAATTCCAATTTCGGCATCAGGACAAAAACCTTGCCAAAGTGAATTATTATATTCTGAGATAATTTTTTTAATCTTATCCTCATTACCTATTTTTTCCATATCTTTTATCGGAGTAAATAATTGACTATTATTATATGCATTATTTTCAATATATCTCGAAATAATTTCTCCCTCACGTCCTTTAGATTTTATGCATTCATACAATTCGGTGATACTCATTACATGCCCTTTGGGATGAAATGAAAATGGATTTTTATCAAATGGCATACATTTTGAAGACAAGTTAAATTCGCCATAAGTGTTACCATTACGAGAAGGTCTTTGATCTTTAATAATTTCATTATTCATCCTGTTTAATAACAGACGTAGTATATTTTTTCCTTTTTGATTTTGGGAAGAACATATTCTGCATTGATCTAAAATATCAAATATATAAGAATGGTTTCCTGGCGTAGCAGATACTATTTCTCTTTTTAATTTTGCATATTTATCTTTTTCATAATCTATAATATCGACTAAAGAAACTTGATATTCTTTTAAATATTCCATTATAGATTTATATTCAACATGTCTGCGTTGAACATCTGCGTTAATATTTAATAATGACGCAAAATTATTAATTTCACATGGTCGTATAGAAACAGACCAGTCATTAATAATTTTTATTGGAAAACTCACTCCGAAAACACTTATATATGTATCAACAAATTTTAATGCAACAGAATAATTTGAAAATATATCATATTTTGAAAACGCCGTAATTCTATTATATTTATTTGGTTTTCCCAATGCCGGTTCTAAAGTAATTTCATAATAAATGGTCTTATGTGATATAAAAGGTTTTATTCTATTCACATAATAATTATCTGCATTGGAACTTATTGTAGTGTCATTAATTGCGTTAATTTGTTCTGCAACTTTATCATAATAGTCTTGTGTTGTTTCGTCTGTGTCTAATATGAACATTTCTATGTTTTTCAAAATATCTATATTATATCTGCTTTTCATCACTTCTTTCAATTGAAGTACATATTGATAATATTTCAGCATTAACCTCTCAGCACCATCTTCTGTTGGTGTAAAATGAGATACTGATTTTCCTAAATAGTTATAAAATCTTCCAATAAATCTATAAGATGGTTCATTAATAAATTCTTTTCCTACCTTATTTACTGAGCAAGGTTTCTCCGGATGTATATCACACCATATTTTTTCGGCAATATTATCATTGAGATTCCTAACTAAAGATAATATTCGAACTGAAACTTCTCCTCTGTTGTTTTTATTAATCGACGCTAATGCTTTATCAATCGCATCGCTTGCTTTTATAATTTCCCTATCAGTAAGACTCCCCATAATATAACCTCATCTTGTCGCTTTTCATCTATATAAACAACTCAGAATTTCAACTGTGCCATCATTACCATTGTTTTTATCTGCAAATACAATGTATGTTTTATGTCGTCATCTGATAGGAAAACAAATGGCTTACTATAACTTCCAAGCAGAGAAGTAATAGTTGCACTTAAGCTCAGATATTTAAGATTATTCTCTGCAATTTTACGTTCACATTCAGTTCTATCAAAAGATTCCTTTTTATACGTAAGTATCGTAGTAAGAATATCTTCTTCTAATTCAGAAATTTCTCCCTTTTCTTTTAAAAACTTCAACAGCACTTCCATGTAATCTTTCTTTTCCATATATGTAGCTTTCCTTCCATATAATATAAGTATTCACCAGTGCTAGCAATTTTTATATGGTTAACCAAGCAGCTTATTCATATTAACTTTCATTCCTGCCGCATTAAGTTCTTTTAACATTTCAAATTCCCAACTATCTCTGGTTGTATATACCATTCCAGATAAATCCCCCGGAATTTCTACATTCTCATCGGCAATCATGATTATATTCTCTCTGCCCAAATATCCCATAAAATAACCAGCTTCAAAAACCACATTCTGTCTAGCTCTATATTTCTCGTTTCCTTTTTCTTCTTTAGCCACCCCTAGATCATCTTGTGTAAACAGTATAATTGCTACATTTACATCTGAATATGCTTCTAATTTTTCAATAATTGTTCTTCCACGATTCACTTGTTCACTTAAAATTATTGCTTCAATGCCTTGTTGCTCTAATCTTCTCGCAACCTTCTCTTTTAGCTCACCATCATGTCCATGAACAATAAATACTTTATTATTTGAAGTTCTATTTTTTCCCATATTAGTATTTATGCCTTCCTCTTCAAAATCGCAAATATATCTTTCAAACTCTTTTTTTGTAGTCTCTAAATCTCGTACATATGGTTTATGCCAATCCGTATTTCCTCCAATTACCATCGGTGAAAAGTGCCGACTATTAAAATTCTTAAATTGAATGCTATTTTCACCATAGAGCCCCGACAGACATAATTGTACATCAGTTTTCCAGGCTTTAAAATCGCTATCACTGGAACTATCTTTATTTTTTAACTCATCAATTTCATTGTATAATTTTCTTAATTTATTTTGCCAATCCATACTTTTTCTCTTTTCTCATATATTTTTATTTTATTTTTGCCAGAAGATCTACCTTTAACGTTTTCTTTCCTTCCTGTGCAACTTCCACACCCTGGAATTTCGCATAATTTACTTTTACGCCATCATCCAGATCAATCTCTATTCTCTTATTCGCAATATGAGCAATGGCTTCGTCGTAAATCCTCATCTCAGCAAGCTGCTTCGTACATTTAGTGACTGCCTTTGTTGCTTTTGATTTTTCAGAAGCAGATGAAGCATTATCAATGGTATACTTAGCACTCTGCATTGCTGTCTCTACATACTTCTGTGCCCGGTGAAGATAATCGGTTCTTACACGGCCAACTGTGTCTGCATCGTAGCGGTGCATATAAATCAATGCCTTAAATCCATTCTGCTTGCCACTATCAAACAGCCAGTAAATTGGACGTTTCTGATAAACTTTCAGGTGGTCTGCATAAAAATCTTTCAAGAAGTAATTGCGGATCACTTCTCTAGATGTGTCTTCTTTGTTGCCTAATGCTTTTGCAATGAAGTCAAGGTTTTCTTCTAGTGTATCTGGACCATATACTGTTTTTACAAATTCTATGAATCGCCCTACAATATCGTCAGAGAAATATTCTTCATCAGTAATTGGAATACAGTTATCTGAATCAGGAATAAATGAAACGTCAACCCATTCATCATCTATCTTAATTTTTCTATATTCCTCTCTTACTACGATTGCCGCTCCATCTACATCTATAATAGTCTCACCAGTGCTGTCCTCTAACACTTTCTCTACTTTATTATAATATTCATTGAAATCTCCACCTGCGTAAATTAGTCCTTCTTTGTCAAGAGAGTAGCGACCAAACATACAACCTACAGCATAAGAAATAAAGCTACGGATATCTCTGGATAAATCAGCTTTACGTACTGTGATGTCTTTATCTTCTACTTCTGGGGTTAGTTCATCCTGTAAGCCATAAATATCAATAAAAATACGATTCAATTCTTCTTCGTTAGACTTCAGCTTATTAAAACGTGCCTCACATCCATCCTTCCACTGTTTAAAAGCTTCAGCAATGGTTGTAACCTTGCTGAGCAATGGGTGGCATTGAAAATCCCAGGATGTTTCAAAGGAATTCCAATCCTTTTCCGCATAAGTAACGCATACTTTTACAAGTTTTTCAATTCTCTCATTCGGGCAATACAATATTGGCATTTTAGCAGCATCTCCAGCCAGAAAATGAAATGTCTCATTTTTTGCTTGAAATACTTTTGTAGCAGGTTTCGAATTTAACAAGCCAAGAAAATACTCAATATTTTCCGACGGATACATTGCAGGCGATTCAACATTAAATATAAATCCAGAGGGTACATTTCTTGCTGCAAATTGTTTTTTTGATGTTGTATGCGACCATGTAATGTACGGCATAAAGTATAGTTCTGTACTTTTTATTATTCTAGTGGGGCTACCATATAATGAGGAAGCATATTCATATAACTCTTTCCCATCTGTTTTCCAATTAAGAACATATTCTATATTTCCATACCACTTGCGAAATTCTCCACCTTTAGTATGAGGATACCATTTTTCAGTACGAAAAAAAGATTCATTATGTGATAAACAACCATACGCAATATTTGTATTAGCTACTTCAAACCATAATCTTAAAAATCGTTTATTATCACTCGTTTGTAAGCCACTACGAACCGGTCCATATGATTCAAGCGGAAAACCTTTTGAAAATATTTCGAACATTTGCTGAGAAATCCAAAATGCAACTGGACTTCCAAAAATTTTCAAGAAATTGTCGGCATTCTGCTCATAGTAAAACCCACATTTGTGGTTATTGATTGCTTCCAAAGCTTTTTGTCTTTGAACTTCCATTCCACCACGAAATTCTGTTAATCTTAAATAGCATCCATTTTTATCAACATATGAATTTTTAAACACGAATGTACAGATTGGCACAGTTGCTTCTTCAAATGCAGAATACTCAAACTGTATTAAAGTTTCTATTGTTGCCTGTGTAAATAAATATTGTCTCAGTTTTTCATAAGATTGAATAAACATCCATACATACGGCGTAAGGAAACCTAAATATCCTTCTTTTTTTGCCAATGCGGAGCACTTTACGATAAAAGCAGAAAAGAAATCTGATTTATAATCCGCATAATTATCTTTTATAAATTTACTGAGAGTAGCATTCATATTGCTAGCTCCCATATAAGGAGGATTCGTTACTACTGCATCATATTTCTGTCCCAGATTTTTTGCCACTTGTACCAGTTTTCGTAAGTTCTCCTGTGTTTCTTCACTTCCTACACTCTCAAAAGAAATCTGTCCAGCTGTTCCCAGATCCTCCACGAATCTTTCCAGTACATCCCAATCACAGGCATCCACATTCAAAATAGATCCATATTCTCTGGCATCTATGAAGGTATCCAATAATCCTTCTATCTGCATCACAGCCAGATTCCGTTCCATCTCGCTTAAATGTGTGCCAAAGAATTTCAGATGGTTTCGGTTAATTTCATTACTTTCTGTAATCGCATACACCTTTGGTTCCGGTTTTCCATCTCTTCCACGCAGGAATCGTCTGTTATATCCACGGCCCTTCATCATGACTGCAAAATATGCCAGTTGATATGCTCTCTGATCAATGTCCAGTCCATGGATGTTATGCTCTACAATCTCAAAAGCTGCTTCCCTTTTATCATATCCGGCACTTTCATAGATATCCATCAGCACATCAAACATAGCAATCAGGATATGTCCACTTCCCATACATGGATCACTGCAGGTAATATCAGTCGGTTTCAGATCTTTATAGGTGGTACGGATTTCTGCCAGTTTTACATTGACCTCTTCTTCCTGCTCTGCTTCCGGAAGATAATATTTCCATCCAAATCTTTCTGCCGTTGCTTTCTCATCCGTTGTCGGATCTACTGCCCGTAAATGCTCAATCCAGATTCTTCCCACAGAATTTTCTACCATATACCGCACGATCCAGTCCGGTGTAAAGAGCTGGGTGGCTGCCGGAATTCTCTCTTTGGTAATCTTGACATTCTTTTTCAATTTTGCAAAGGTATCATCTTTTAATTCGGTATTGTAATACTGATACAGCCAGCCGATGATTTCCACCTGTCCGGTTGGATTGCCTTCTTCATCTAGTGCAGACACATTGAAATCATTTTCCGGAATACCAGTCTCCGGATTGACCAGCATATAGATGACATCATCTTTATTCGTATAAGAGATACCAAAGAGTAATTCCATATAGTCAGAGTCTGCCTCAAACAGTCCCGGCAAGATATCATGCAGCTGATGACACTGTTTCAGGAATAGCTTACAGTACAATTTATCGGTATCTTCCGATGTTCCACTCAGTTTCCAGTTGATAATCTCTTCTTTTTCTTGTGCGGTCAGATCCAGGTCTACATCCGGTGCCTCTGTTACCAGATCTGGCTCCATTTTTCCCTCTTTTTCAGAGGAAAGTACACGAACTCTGTTTGGAAGGTAATCATTCACTTCCATAAAACGCATGGCACAGATTCGGTTGAACCAGGTATAAGCCACTTCTTCTACCACTGCTTCAAATCCACGGGATTCAATCTGTGATACCAGACGTCTTCTTTGCTCACACTGTCTTTTATTTAAAGTTACTTCTATTCCTGCTGTTGTCTGATAAACTTCAAAATCCGCACCTTTTGTGATTGGTTCACTGCATGATTTTTCCGTAATGCCGAGCATACCAGCTTTGTCTGTAACGGAAGCAAGCAATTTTGTTCTTGCTTCTATGGCAAATTTCTTTATCGCATTCTTGTTCATGTACATTTCCTCCCACTGGAATGGTTAGCTTAATGTAATAATGGTATTCTCATCCAGCTCTCTTAATAGTTTCTGTTTCATCTCTGCCAGAAACTTGTCGATATCCTGCTCATTTTCAATCGAATAGGTTCTCGCACCTGCCACATTGCTGATGGACACATTCTTGCGTTTTTTCTGTTTTGGCTGAACTGGCGGTGCTACCGGTTTCACTAGCGGTACACTGCCTCCCTCTGTAGGCGGTGTTACTGGATCCACCGGTGGTTCCGGATCTACTTTCGGACGATACGCTTCTTCATATTCTGTAATCTCATCCAGGCAGCGAAGCTTCAGTGTATCGCTTTCCAGACGGATATTCTTTACGCCTGCAATTTCGTGAGATGTATCCAGTTTCTGTTTTAATTCTTCAAATGCACGCAGGAATTTATCCCGGAATATCAGTGCAAATTCTTTTTCATCTAGTGTGTTCAATACTTTCTGCAGGTCATCATCCACGATTGGACGCATGGCTTCTGCTTCTTTTTCCAGTAATGCGCCATACTGCTGTACGAATTTCATGGACATATCCGGAAGTTTCTGTATCTGACCAAAAGGCTTCTTTGCGGTTACAATGGCTTCCATCTGAGCTACGTTATCAATAATCTCCTGCTCCCGGACATAGGTCTTGCTGTTTTCAAACATCTGAATCTGTTCCAATGCTTTCTCGAAGATCTTTTTCCGTCCGCTCTTAAAGAAGTCAAATACCGGTGCTGTGTCATCGCCGTCATCCAAGAGGTCATCTCGTTTCTTATCTACCGTCTTGAAGAATTCTACCGGCTCTTTGATGGCAAGGACTTCTTCCAAGTTCTTCTTCGCCTGTTCCATCAGAGATTTACATGGCAGTTTCGGATTTATACGATATTCGATCATGATATCGTTAAATGTTTCCAGTTTATCCTGTGCCTTATTCTTAAAGCTTCTCATGATGGTATCGTCATCATCGCTTGAAAGAGAGTATCCAAAGTAGTCTTTTAATACTTCTTTCACGGAACGAATCTGTCCGTCTGTCGCTCTCTCACGAATATCAATGAGTAGTTTTTCTACAAATTCACGTTTGGTCAGGTAACGCACCAGCTCATCTTTTGTATTAGAAAGCATGGATAAGCTCTGGCTGTTGTAAGTCAGTGATACGCGTCCCATCTTAAAGAGCATAGCCACCAGCCACTGTACATCTTTCGGATCAAAGCCATACGGAGCTGCCCCGAATTTATCCTGCAACGATTTCAGGGAAGTTTTCATATGTCTTGCATTATTCAGGCTGATCACCTGAATTACTTCTTCCAGTGCCAGTTTATTTGGTGTAGTGTCACTGGTTCCAAGGAAGGATAACTGACCATCGTTGCTGTTAAATACAGCAGCAATATCTGATAATTCCGGTGCGGTCTCCATATAGGTCAGCTTGTTATACTGCATCGCTACCAGCTTGCCCAGTGCTTCGTTGATACGGCTTGCCGGTTCTTTTGCGGAGATGTTCGCTTTATCGCCATTTACATAGATATCTGCATGTTTCAGTGCTTCCTCAATAAAGATTCGGATACGGTCTTTTTTCTCAATACGCTCATCTTCTTTGGCACGACGGATACTGTCGAAACTTCCTTTTGCCCCAGAAGCATTTTTATTCAAGAATTTATATATCTTGATGGATTCTGTAATCTCATCCAGGAACGTGCTGTCATTTGGCAGTTTCACGATCACGGTATGTTCCTGTGCGGAAAGCATCCGAAGAGCGGAATCCGGATAGTCGCCACCATAAGGAGTAATAATAGATACGCCGATATCATTGGACTGATTACCTTTGAAGTAACGATCATCCACTTTCTGGTTAAATGGGAATAAGTAACGGCTGCTGTAGCGATATTTCTTGTCTGTAAAGATTTCTTCAAAGATCACCGTGGATGCTTCTCCGATAATCTCTCCCATTTCTACAGATTCATTGTTAATGGCATTGTTGATTTCCTGCTCTTCATTGGTCAGGAAGATGTAGATTTCTCCATTCTTCTGTACCAGTGTTTCACGGATCAGTTTCTTTAAGGATTCTTCAATTTTTTCGCGAATTTCGATACGGTCATCGTCAATATTGGAGATCATCAGTGTAGTCAGATTGTCTACGTTTGCTTTGATCTCTTTGACATACTTAATCATAAACAGCACTTTCAGCAGTTCTACGTCAAACTCATCCAGTCTGCTGTTATCCTCTGCATCGGTAATGACCTGGCTGTGCTGGTGGTCGATAAATTTGTGCAGCGGATCATAGAAATAGCTGAATGGTACCAGCACGCCTGCTTCACTGTCTTTCAAACGAATGGCTGATTCCTGGAACAGTGCCAGCATGGAACGGGACTGATCGGATAAATGCTTTCCACTTGCTCCGTGGGTACGAACAGCCGTCAATACCTGTCCCAGTAAGTTAAACTGATATGGAATGAACGGATAGCAATCTGCGAAGTCCGTCTTGTCCGTATATAATTTTTTATCTGCGGTATCAGCAGTGAATGTGATCAGGTTCTTGATAATGGACTCTTTCTGCTCATACAGCAGTTTCAATGCAGATTCTGCGATCCCATTTTTCTCCAGAATACGTTTCCGGATAACTTCATCTACGTTAGAGGCAGACAGGGAAAGTCTGGTGTCAAAACGTCCCTGAATCTTAGAAAAGTCATTACCTTTTGTCTTTGTGATCGAGTCGATATCTTCCTGGCTGGTGACAATCACCCATGCTTTTCCACGGCAGGCCGTTCCCAGGTCTTCCACAATGGTCTGCAGGTTCAGCATAAGCTGGGTATCATCTGCAATATACTGACCGATTTCGTCCACGAGGAAAATCACATGATGGTTCGGCCCTTTTTTCTCACAGTATTCTTTTACAAGAGATACGAACTTTTCAATACTTAGGTCATAATTGCCTTTCGCATTTTTACACCAGTTACGGGCAGCTTCTTCACTCATGAAATCCATCGCCACGATGGTTTTTACGATTTTATCTTGAATCACAGCAAAGGCCTGTCTCTTTTTGTCCCATGGTGCTCCTGCAATCTCTTCAAACTTCTTTTTGAACTCTTGGAATCTACCTTCGTTATCCAGCTGACGTTCAAATTCTGCCAGATATGGGATAGAACCACAATAACCCAGTCTTTCATTGAATACTTTCATAAAAACTTCCACGATGGCTTCCTTGCCGGAGCCAACCTTGGCAGAACCTTTGGAATCAATATTAAAGAGCATGACATCAGAAGAAATGGTTCCGGAATTGGTCATTTTCGCAATCAGCATCGGATCGTCGATTTTCTTGCCATCTGTAAAGTATTTAATGGATCTTTTTCCTTCTACCTCACTATTTTTCAGCAGGTAGGAAAGAATCTTCAGGAAGTGAGATTTACCACTTCCAAAGAAGCCGGAGATCCAGACACCCATCTTATCCGTGTAGCCGTTGATTCCCTTTTCATAGTTATCAAAGAAGTCTCTGAAATGCTTCAAAAGTTCTTTGGTTACTACATATTCTTCCAATTCCTGATATACATTTTCTTCATCAGACTGACCGACTTTGATAACACCTTTGATATCACGGTCAATCTTTTTTTCAAACATGTCTTTAATCTGCATTCTTTTTCTCCTTCGTGTTTACACAAGCTGGAATGCCCGGTAATAGTTTCTGGAATCCATCGTTCCAAATAGTTTCAAATCCTGTCCGCTGTATTCTCCCGGATAAAACATCACAACCGGTACACTGTCCAGTACCTGATGTAAATTGTTCAAGATATTATGGCTTGCTATGATCGGATGACACTTGCCAACACCTGTCAGGAATACCACACTGTCTGTCAAATCTTCCTGCAGAATCTTCGTGATAATCAGATTCAGTTCATTGGTCTCATCCAGTCCTAATGTCTCTACTAGGCTGTCTGCCATATCAAAAAATCCGTTTTCTTTTTCCAGATCAAAGAAGGCTTCCAGGTATCCTTCCTCTTCCAATACCTGAATCATTGTATGAAACAGGTCAAATTCAATAATCTTAAAATCTTTATTGCCGTTGTTGATTCTGTCTTTTAAATATGCGATATGATTCCGCACTTCCAATTCTGCTCTGGGATCATAGTCAAATACATAGTAGCCAACTTCGTTTCCCAGACCTTTATTTTCACGAAAAGACTTTTCCGAAATCTTGTCCTCGATCCGGTTCAGTCTTTCCTCCAGACTTAATCTTGCCATTCTTAGACTCCCTTCACCGCTTTCAAGTATTCGCCCAGTCCATTTGCTACCAGCAGTTCTTCTGTCCGATAATCAATATGGATTGGTTTCATGGTTCTCGGCTTCGCACTGCTTTCCAGTAATCCTGCCTCAAACATCATTCTGGTAAAACACTGCTTCAACTTTTTCACTGCGGTGTCTGTCCATCCTGCTACTACAGCATTCTGTAATGCTTTATCTGCAAAGAATACATTCAGATCTCTGTCTGTAATCTCTTTTTCCCCAAGTCGAATCTTCTCATCATAAACTTCATGAAGGAACTCAAAGAATAACCGACTGTCCAGTAGGATTGCAATCAGGTTCAGAATCTTTGCTGTCTCCACATCACATGTCGTAAATGTCTGTAGAACCGCTTCTGGCAATGCAGATACTCTTCTATAAGTACCATTCAGCACTTCATAGGCCCGGTACTCTGCTTTCACTTGATAGATGTCCTCCTCCCAGGCAATCTTACGGATATCTGCTTTACTGTACCCTTTCAGAATATAGCTTGCTGTCTTTCTGGATTCCTGCAGCCAGAATAGTTTGGATGTCAATCCTGCGCTGTATTCCATTACTGTCCACCATCCTTTTCTTCCTGGTCAACCGGACATTCGCAATCCGCTTCCGCTGTTTGCCCATGAACGAAGCTACGCTGCGGCTTGCGTTCATAATGGATAATATCCCCGAAATCACATTCCAGCTTATCACAGATCTTTGCCAGAACTTTCATGGATACCAGTTCTCCGTTGGTCATCTTTGCCACAGTACTGCTGCTAATTCCTACCTGATCCATCAGATCTACTTTTTTCATATTTTTATCAATCAATAGTTTCCATAATCCATTGTATGATACTGCCATATACTCTACCTCTTTTTTGTATAAAAACTTACGGTTTTCTTATTTTCAGAAGTTTATTTTTGTATTTTCGTTCAAAAATTTTTAATCTGTATTATTGTACCATACTTTACATATTTCTTCAATGAGAATCACAATGGATACTTCGACTTTGCGAATTTTTTATTTGATAAATCCAAGTGCGGAACTAATTTATTTCAATTATCAAATCATTATTCTTTTACTATTCTTTTACTATTCTTTTACCGTATTCTTTCACCTAACTTCCCTCTATTCTTCAACAGCTTCTTCAGTGCTGCTTTTTGACTGTAGTTCTATTTCAACCAGATCAAGCAATTTTTCTAATCTGCTTTTTTTCGTCATTTTTTTTAGCATGCTGCCATCATGACTTTTTATATATTGGAGGACTTCATAAAAATTACCAGAAGGTAAATTCTGTTTATGATAGCCTTCTGTACATTTCATTCTCTGCTTTTTAAAATATTGTGATCGGTTGAAACGATAATTTTCATGAAGCAATTCCGTCACTGCATCATGATTCAAATATATGATCCATCTTGAATATGCTGTACAGATAAATACGGCAGCATTACTAACACTATAAGATACCTGAAAATGCCTGCATATAATATCGATATTCTTTTCTGTAAGCGGTAGTTGCTTTAAGATTTTGCTTTTATCTTTTTTACTGGATGTTTCGCTTTTTCTTATATACGTCCAGTTCAGACGTTTCCATTCTTCCTTTGTGCCACAGCATTTGCATATCAGATATCCTTTGAAAATACTACTTTTGGGTTTCATCAGGATTTTTTCCAATGGCATATTTCTGACATAACGGCAATTTCTGGTATGCAGTTTTTTCGTATTTGTATTTACAATACAATATTCATCTGCAGTTGCCTGTATGAACTGTTGCCTGCAAGTGCAAAATAACTGGTATAAATAATTGGCATCATGTTTGGAATAGTGAAGGTAATTGGGGATATAATCTATTCCAGCACCGATTAGCGCAAGTTCAAACCCTATCATTTTCTTACCATTGCCAGCTACTGCATTCACCACTTCCTGCAGAACAATCACTTGATGTTTCTGCATGGGGATTTTATAATTCTTCATGTCTCTTTTAAACAATTCAAATGTTTCCTGGCTCCACACAACAATGTATTGATACTCTGGAAAAGTCTGGGAGAAGTTGGTTAATACAATGTCTTCTGGTCTGGCTTGCATAATATTATTTGCTGTGGTATGTGTAACTTTAATTGTCTCTGTACTCAATAATTCAGGATGTTTTAGCTGAATATCCTTTGAAAAACTTTTTACTTTTTTCATTGCTGTATCTGCTGCAAGCACACCTATCTGAATTGCTTCCCGTCCTTCCAGATCAGTAGTACCCGGAGCCTGATTCCATTCCATATCAAGAAATAAATATGCCGCGTGTTTTTTCATGATCCACTATTTTCTTCTTTCTTTGTATGCCTGAATCTCATCAGCCCAGTCATCATCCACAAAATTCATCATGGATTTATTTTCTACTGCTTTCGAGATTGCTTTTCCTACCGCTCGAAAATTCAACTCTACACCTTTTGCATCATTCTCATATGTCACAGACCGATTCCTTGCAATACCAATTTTTTCTGCTTCTTTTCCCGCATCAATATTGGCTCCCAAAAACAGAAACTCCCATCCACATTCCTTTTTTGCCTCGATTTTTCTCCGGATCTGTTCCTGGGTATAATGTTCACTGGAATTCTCTAATCCGTCAGTTGTAATTACAAAGATTACTTTTCCTGCTCTGTATTCCTCTGGAAGGTGTTTCTGTACATTCTCCATTTTTTCAATCGCTGCGCCGATTGCATCCAGTAAGGCTGTGCAGCCACGGACAAAATATTCCTTTTCTGTCAGCGGTTGTATAATTTCTACTGGAAATCTGTCATGAATGATATCCACTTCATCATCAAACAGGATCGTTGTTACATTTACTTTACTTCCCTGCTTCTTCTGTTTGGCTATCATTCCATTAAAACCACCAATCGTATCGCTTTCCAGACCGCCCATTGATCCACTTCTGTCCAAAATAAAAACCAACTCTGTTAATTCTGTATTCATGCAATAACTCCTTTCTCAGCTTGTTTTACAAGCTATCTTGGTGTTTGTTATTTACATTGTATCTACAGAACCCACTGAGTTGGTCGCCTGTCAGGTGACATTATTCTTCTTTTTCTTCATATACTGTTCCTATCCAAATACCGGCTGTCCATATGCGTCCAGTACATCATTGATTTCAAACATGTCATAGATCTTATTTTGCAGAAAATATGCCACAATAATATCCGTCTTAGAGCTTCTGGATAAAGCGAATCCGGCACTTCCCAGCAAGTCTTTTGCTTCATCCAGTGACAATTCCAGTGCAATCGTAAAAGCAAGAACTGTTTTCTTATTAGGAACATAATTTACATCTTTTCGGATTTTTGAGAAATGCCGACGGTCCACATATGCTTTTGTATATGCTTCTGAATCTGTCATTCCCCGTTCATCAATCATGCGAAGAAGTCGCTGTGAAAAGGTTTCTTCCAGCTGATTCATTAGATTATCAATGTTTCGATTCACTGATATAGTAGAAGACATTCCTTTTTTTATCTTTGTCTTCTGCATAGTGGAAATATCAAATTCTTCTGGAATTTCCTCTGGCTTACTGTTTGTATACTGTGCTTCTTCCCGCAAAACTTTTTGTTCCGTCCTTTTTTTACGGAAGCGGGTAATCTGGTCAAAAATCGACAACATTTCTTTATCTATTTTAATATCGTCTTTTGCCGGCTCATAATATTTGTCTATGTATTTTCCTACTTCATTAATTAATTTCTGATCTGCCATACTGACACCACCCATTTTATATCTTTGCCACAATTCAATTTATGTTAAGCTCTTATTTATTCAAAAAATAACATATTTTTTCGCTTTTGAAGTCGCTTATCAAGCGACATTTTTACTCTTTATTTTGCTGCGCTCTCTTTCGAATCCATTTCATACATGATTTCCACCTTTTAGCTCATTTTTACAAGTTTCTGCTACATGATCATTTATGAAATAGCTTTTGATTCTTGTAAAAAGTCCTTAAAAAAATCCTGATAAGTTTTTACATAACCGCCATCAATTAACATTCAAAAATTTGCATCTGGAAATTCTATATAAATACAATCTCCAGATCCAGCTGATAGCATTTGTATGCAAATACCATTCATTTTCATTATCTTCCCACATCCATTTCTGCTTTTAGCAAACAGAAGTTTTGCCTTTTATTCGTGTTTTCTTGTAACGCATTACTGGTTAATATGTATTGTAAGAGCAATTGTAACTTTTCAAAGTGCCAGTTATCTTCAAAAGTCTTTTTTCAAAGCACTTTCAATGGCATTGAGTAATATTTCTACTGACTTACCCTTTTGAAAAATTAAGTAAGTTCCTTTTCAAAAATTTTGGAAAAAGTTTATTTCTTTTGAAAATGGGCAAGTCCGAAACAGACCTGCCCATAATAATATTTCCCTATTTATTTCATTGCACACAAATTCTCATCAATCCATTTCTGGACATCTTTTTCGCTGAGATTTACGGCTTTCGCAATTTTATCAACTGGGATTCCCATTTCAGCCAGCGAAAGGATGGTTTCTTTTTTGGCTTTTAACTCGCCCATTTCTATACCACGTTTCTCTCCACTTTCCATTCCTTCACTATAAATTTTCTCCATTTCATGGCACATAAGTTCCACCCCTTTCTGCGTCTCCTTCAATTCATATACTCGTTTTGCAAGAATCGGACTGTGCATCTCATCTGCCTTTTTACAGTGTAGATCATGCATCAGTCTTCCCAGTTGTGTATCATCCTGTTTCTTGGAATTTACATATATGATATGTGCTTCATCTTGAAAAGCCTCTTCCAGTTCTTTGATCTGCCGGTCAATGTGGTAAATGGGAAGTCCATATCCAAGAATATCGTCCCTGGTAATAAAAATTACATAGCTTTCCGGCAGTTCCTCAAAATCCTGTCCAGGATTTAAGGTATTCATATCCATCAGTCCACTATGGTACCGGGCTCTTTTGGGGGAAGCTCCTTCATTATCCTGCTGGATTTCCACATCAAATTGTTTGCCTGTGGAATCCCTGGCAACGCAGTCCATTACTGCGGAGCGTCCCTGCAAATTTTTATAATCTTTTTGGATTATCTGATCAATCACGTGTAAATCTTGTTTCTCCATAATGACCTGCAAAACATATTCCAGACATTCTCTTTTCTTGAACACGTTTCGCATAAATATATCACTCATGAGTGTAAAATTCTTAATAATGCCTTTGTATTTTTCGTAGCGTGACTCTAAATCACTGTTCAATAGGGTGTTTTCATCAGCCATTTACAGCAATCACCTCCTGGCATTTTCGATTGATGAATGTGAAAGTACTTTTATCTGATTCTATCTTAACATTAATGGAATTCCTTTACAAGATACTTTTTATGATGAGTGAACAGGTGCAATAGAAAATACCAGCAATAGCCGTCTGGAAAGCGAACTGCAACCATAAGAAGTATTATTAGATAACTGACAGATTGCATAAAAACCTGTTTTTTACAAAAATATCAAATTTTGTCATATAAAAGGGCATGATCCGAAAGTATGAAACAGAAAATTGATTGCAAAAGGTGGTCAAAAATGGCCTTTTGTCAAAGGCTTATTTTGTGTTATTGAATCTCTTTTAAGCTTAAATAACACGAACTAACACAAAATAATACAGATAAAAAGGTAGGAAATAACGGCAAATAGCACTAAGTGATTTTAAAAGGGAGTAGGTAAAAAAATCGTGTCTTAGACATCCGGGAAGCAAAATGCGACCCGGGTGGTCACCTCTTTTTTATCCTTCATTATGGAGTTGACTTCACCGCCAATGTAGCGGGCTGCTTTGTCAACACTAAGTAATATTTCGTCACTAAGTGCTAATTTTCTCATAGTTTTCCTTTCGTATTTTTGTATATATCTTACAATAAAGACGGCAGAGTTTGCAAAACATAGATTGCTGCCATAGAATATCTGTCTGATTTAGAGCTTGTTGATAATCTGTAAAAACAAGCCCTATTTTTTAGCTCATTATGGGGCTAAAAAGTGGGTTTGGTCACTTTTTTAGTGAGAAACAGCTTCCTTATTTAGAAAATTGCAAAACTATTTCCCATATAATGATAGTAATGACCGTTAACAGTATTTTTTATTATATAACAGGAGGTAAGGGAAGCGCAAGCTTTGTTTGCAAAATCGGCTTGAATATAGAATCATGTTGGAAATATTATAGAAAAAGAGTTTTTTTTTATATTGCGATAGGATCAGAAGCCAACCTTGGTCACTTAATATGGAAGAAATTCAAGTGTTTTTAGCTCGGGCATACAATTATAAAGCAGTTTGGTCACAAAAATAGGGAAAGCCCTATTGAAAAACAGAGATTTTTTTGCCTGACATGGAAAGAAAAACAGTTTTGGTCACTCGATTTGTGTGTTGTATCTGCCTGCATCGGGGACTGATGACCTTTGCTGGTAATAAAATACGGCATAGCCGGGTAAGCTGACTATGCCAATATTTTCAAAAGTATGTTGTTCCTGTAAGATTCATAAGATCGTGCTTATCAATGGGAATCTCGCAGGCACCAAAGTTCATGGAAGTCTCATACCCTAAAAAATCTTCTAATTCGTCTATCTCTATGTCTGTTAAACGTATCTTTAGAAAGCTTCTCCATGGAAATGCAGGAAAAGAGCATTTGGACAGGATACGTTCATAAGGTTTCTTGATAAAATTCTCCTGCTGTTGTCTCCCACTCTGGCTCCAGATCAGATATCGGAATGGATTAAATTTCGCATCCTGTTCTTGTAGTGCATTTAGACGCTTTTCCTGATTTTTGATCTCGTTCATTATAATATCTGGCAGGTATACCGTTTTGGTATTTTCCATGGACAGTACGATGTTGGAACGGGGACCGTTGTAGTCTTTGTGAGTCCTCGGCAGATCAAGGCAATGATTATCAAGGTCGATATCATCAAAATGAATACGGACAATCTCTGCAATCTGCAGGCCGGCAGTGGCGGACAGGAGCATGGGAAGATAAAGCGTTGGGGCATTCCATTTGGAAATCTTCAGTAGCTGCAAAAGCTGCTGGAAAGAATAAGCTTCGGAAGTATCGTAAGAAACACTATCGTCCCAAATTCTCAGCCCACGGGATCTTATGGCATTGGCAGCAGCCGTACCATTGTCCTGTCCTGCACAGTATAATTCCATGGCATTCCGAAAGAAACTGGATACTGCATCACACAACATAGAATATTCTTCCATCGGAAAGTTTTGGGTATCAGGGATCTCGGTCTCTTTCAGGATCTTTATCAGTTCGTCTGTGGTTACATCATTTATGCGTTTATCGCCCAGGACGGGAATAATGTATTTTTTGTTTGGTGATATTTTGTCTGCACGGTCTTTCCGATATCATGAATCGGTGCCAAATGAGATACTGACACAATTTCTTCATCTGTAATCCTGTTTATGGGATGTAAGGTCAAGAGAGCTGTCTTTGGGGGCTGGATCCGGTATCTGACAGGTTTTTTTGCGGAGACGGGTAACTGCATTGTAAAAACAGCTGGGAGATATCCCATGCTCATTACACCATGCAGCATCTGTCAGGCCACTTTGTCTGCATTCGGTTATCAGTTCCATCAATTCGTCCAGGGAACGCCCTGGAGCACGTTTCTTACTCATAATGAAACCTCCAAATGTAGTAAATTTCTATCTCCTATCAAGCGGAGTGTAGTAAAAATCTATTTACTATCATTATGAGTTTAAAAACGTAGACAGTAAAGCTACCCAAGATCTAAGCGCTTACGGATATCGTGCTCAGATGAGCCGGAATTTGCACTCCAATTCATACTCTGTTGTTACAGAATTTTTTATGGATAAATTTTTACAGCAACTATCTGGTCAATATTTTATATGCAGCATACTTTTTTAGTTTGTAATACACAAATCCCCGGCATCTGTCATAATGATCGAATGCCAGGGATTATTAAAGTCAGCCTTTTACAGCACCCACCATAATTCCTTTTGAGAAATACTTCTGCATGAATGGATATAGCGCGAAGATTGGCAGAGAAGCAAGTACAGTAATAGTCATTCGGATTCCCTTCTGGGAAATGGCTGCCATAGCCTGCTCCGTTTAAGCTGGCAGCTTCTTTATTCTGTATTATTTAATTATCATTTTAATTTCAAAATTGAACTGTTCTGCATCAAGGCGGTACTGTTCTGACAACTCAGGCCCGCAACTGTTAGAACCAATTCCGTTTTGGACATAATCCAGGCACACGACCGTACTTCCACAAGGCTGTAATTCATAGCTATGTCTTTTGGTTGTCAGTTCCTCTTGAGTATATGGGGATACGTTAAAGGAAAATGTCCTTTCTCCTGCAGCTGCAAAAGTATTTTCCTGTCCTTTTAAGATAAGGTAGTCACAGTCGGTATGACTTCCATTTTCCTGTGGACGCAGGTAATCTTCATGCATTTCAAGTACATTAGCATCATATTTTCCATGACTGCCGGCTCTTCTCTTATCTACGTAACTTTCCTCAGGTCCTATTCCGTAATATTCTACGTTGTCAAAATCTCTGTTAAGGAATAAACGGATTCCAAATCTCGGAAGCATTGGAAATTCCAAATCCCTCTTTACATCCATTTTTACCTGGATTGCGCCATCCGAAGTAATAATCCATTCTGACTTCACATCAAGAATTTTTTGTACGGTAGGTGCAGAAACACTTAACGTTCCTAAGATGTGTAGTTTCCCATTTTTGGTAATGCAGGAAGTTTCATATGCTCTTGCATAGCTCTGGTCATAATGAGCATTCATCCATTCTAATTTGATTTTCCGGTCGTTGTCAGTTGGTGCTCTCCAGATATTTAATTCCATAGGACGAGTCAGAAGTCCTTTTCCCTTTACAGTAATGCTTTCAAATAATCCTGTCAGTCGGTTGAAGCGATAAGTATTTTCCTGCCCTACATGAATTGTAAAGTATCTGTCACACTCTTCCACAGTAAAGCTATTATCAGTAACCATTTCAGCAAGAAGTTCAATGGCTTTCTGATTTCTTCCATCTATGTTCTTTAAAAGGATTTCATCAAATCCAAGAGACTCATCCGAATGTAAAATCTGAGTATTATTTTTCAAACAATAAGATACTTTTAGGTAACATTTTCCACTATCTGGTATTGAAACAGGAAGTTTGATTGTTTTTTCTTCATGAGCTGGTATACTTTCATCTAATTCAATTTGTCCTACACAGTCAACTTCTCCGTCAACGCTCACCTCATATATAAGATAAATATAATCTTTAAGATCAACATAATTCATATAGTTATGAAGAACCATATCTCCAGTTTCCTGATCATAGTGAAGAACCCTTGCCGGTCTATATATATTTTTGTATTCTTTTAACCCGGTATGTGGTGTTCTGTCAGGATAAACCAGTCCATCCATACAGAAGTTTCCATCGTGAATTTCTTCGCTATGATCTCCTCCATAATAATAGATTCCCTTGCCATTTTCAGCCTGGCCTTTGTAAATAGCATGATCACACCACTCCCATACGAAACCTCCACAAAGACTGTCGTACTTCTGGATCAATTCAAAGTAATCCTCCAGGTCTCCAGGTCCATTTCCCATGGCGTGGCAATATTCTACCAGAAGAAGAGGTTTATCCGGATTCTTTTCCATGTATTCATCAATCTCAGAAAAAGCTGGGTACATTCTTCCAACTACATCAATATTGGAATAGTCATACTCACGGTCTGTACTCTGATAGAATGCACTCTCATAAGTCGTAAGACGGGTTGGGTCAAATTCTTTGGTCCATTTTAGGGATTCCTCAAAGGTACATCCATATCCACATTCATTACCCATAGACCACATTACAATACATGGGCGGTTTTTTTCTCTTTCCACACAAAGTCTGGTACGATCCATGGTTGCAGGAATGAAATCCGGGTTATTTGCAATTCTTTTATTCCACTGCTCAACTACATTTTCCCACTCTGAATTTTTCAAGTACTGTGTCTGGGTTCCATGGCTCTCATTATCAGCTTCTGCGATCACAAATAAGCCATACTCATCACAAAGCTGATAGAAATAAGGAGAATTCGGGTAATGGCTGCTTCGGACTGCATTAAAGTTGTGCTGTTTCATCATGATCAGATCTTTTTTTATCTGCTCCATATTTACTGCGGAACCGGTTATCGGATCGGAGTCATGACGGTTTACACCTTTAAATTTTGCTTTTACATCATTAATATAGATTACGCTTCCCTCACAGTGGATTTCACGGATACCGATACGGTCTATGATCACCTCATTCTCGGAAAGGAAAAGCACCTGATACAGATATGGCTGTTCCGGATTCCAGAGTACAGGGTTTGTGATATCTAATACCGCTTCGTAAGCAAAATTTTCATTGTCACATTTCTTAAATGTACCTGTAGCCACCGTATTTCCCTCATGATTCCGGATTACAATTTTAGTATTTTCTGCTGCATTGCTCTCCCCAAGAAAATTCGCACAAATTTCAATTTCTGCACCATTTTCCCCTATAGATGTAGTGGTAAAATAATCATACAGTACACTTTCTGGCCGCTTTAACAGATATATATCACGGAAAATTCCTGTCATACGGAATTTATCCTGGTCTTCTAAATAAGTTCCATCACACCATTTCAGGACAAGTACCGCTAAAGTGTTTGTTCCTTCTTTCAGATGATCGGTCACGTCAAATTCACTGGTTGCATGAGCCACCTGGCTGTAGCCTACATAGACACTATTGATCCATACATAGAAGCAGGAATCTACACCCTCAAAATTCAAGTATGCTTTTGGTGCTTTGGAATCTTTCTTATATTCAAACTGGTGTACGTACGCTCCGCAAGGATTCTCCTGTGGTACATATGGCGGATCAAGCGGAATTGGATAACGGACATTGGTATACTGATGGCTGTCATAGCCATAGTTCTGCCAGATTCCCGGAACTGGAATTTCGTCGAAGCCCTTAGTGTCATAACCTGCTTCGTAAAATTTTTCCTGAAGATCATAAATGCTCTTATAGAACTGGAATTTCCAGTTTCCATTTAAAAGCTCCATACGGTCAGATTTCTCTCTGTCATGTACAAGAGATCCCATATCCTTTGATGCAGGCATGTAGTATGCTCGATGGGGCATGGTGTTTTCATGTAACACATTCAGATTTTCGTAGTGTTTTGGTACAATCATATTTGCTCCTCCAATATTATATATTTTTCTGTTTTAACATCTGATATGATTATACCTGTTTTTTAAAAAATTTACATAAACTCTGTTCGACAAAACATGCACAAAATGATATAATTTAACAAGTAAAGACACAAAAATATACACTTTTTTATTAATTTTGAAATATGCACAATCTGTTCCGATTTACAAGGAGGTAATTTATATTGTACACAAACTCCGCTTACTGGCACCAGACACGCTTGGATTTTAAAGATAAAAAACATCCTATTTTTATAGGGAGCTGCGGTACTTACCGTCTGTACACAATAAAGAAGCTGCCAACGCACCGGCCGCGAGGTCGGCTTGATTACCAGCTTCTTTACGTTGCTTCTGGAAAAGCACATTTCTATTTTGATGGAAAAGAGGAAATTGTTTCTGCTGGAAACATGGTTTTGTACCGTCCAAAAGAAGAACAGCGCTACTACTATTATGGTGCCGACCACCCGGAAGTGTACTGGGTTCATTTTACTGGGAATAACGTCAAAAATATCCTCCGCAAATACGGCATTGTAGATGGCGTTCATGTGATTTATTCCGGGGTCTCCATGGAATACAAGCATCTGTACATGAACATGATTGAAGAACTGCAGCTGCGGAAAGATGACTATGAAGAGCTTCTTGTGTATTACTTTATGCAGCTTTTAATCCTTCTTCACCGCCAGATTCTTGTAAAACCACACAAGAAGAATCCGATGATCATGGATGACATGGCGCAGGCAGTTGATTATTTCCGAATGCATTACAATAAACAGATTAATATTGAAAAATATGCAGCTTCGAAAAATATTAGTGTTAGCTGGTTTATCCAGAACTTCAAACAATATACGAATACAACACCCGCCCAGTACATACAGAACCTGCGTCTTTCAAATGCGAAATCTCTGTTGGAAACCACAAACTACAATGTTACAGAAATTTCCAATCTGGTTGGATATGAAAATCCATTATATTTCAGCCGCTTCTTCCGGAAACAGTTTGGCGCTTCGCCGTCACAGTTTCGGAAACAACTGCGGCAAAATGAAGAGAATCAGATGACTGAACCAGAAAAGAAATGATCTGTATACGAAAGCCCAGGTTCAAAAACTGCCTGGGCTTTTAATTGATTTATTTTTATTACTAATATTCTACATACGCTCTCCCCTAGAGCGTGTTTGAAAAATCATTCCCGCAATCTGCACGCCCCACTTTGCGGTATATTTTGCCCGAATTCGGTTGCCGTAGCCCGCTACGGCGCCCTCATCCGGACAAAATCTCCCACAAATTGTGACGCACATCTTGCAGAAAGCCTTTTTCAAACACGCTCTAGTCATATGTACTTCTTATTCTTCTATTTTAATATACTCCCACAAATGCCATCGCAGGTGCAACTCTGGAATCTTCAATTACGATTGCCAGACTATCTGTATGGATTCCCTTCAAATCGACGATTCTCTTATATCCGATAGTTGTTCCTTCATAGCATTTTTTTATGCTGCCGTTTTCTTCATAGCAGACATTAAATGCCTCAACTCTCTGGCTAAGCGGAATTGCTTCTTTCAGAACAAGATAATGTAGTTTTTTTCTTTCAATCCATTTGATCTTGATAACCAGTTTATTGGTTCCAGCCTCATTCAGGAAATAAGTCTCATAATCATCGGTTCTAAGAACTTCTGGGGACATCTCCCGACAGTCAAGTGGTGGAATGGTTGTAATACCAGCTTCTTCCACTAAATTATTGGAAAAGCTTTCTTTGATAAAGTCACCTAACTGCTTCAGGTTCTGAATATCCGTTGGATGGATCTTTCCGTTTTTCATCGGAGGGATGTTTAACAGAAGTGTAGTATTTCCACCAACTGATTTTAAGTAAATATCCTTCAGATTCTCAAAAGAACGTACCTTATCATCCTCTTCTTCGTGATAGAACCAGCCCGGTCTGATGGAGACATCTGTCTCAGCCGGATACCAGGAAAGTCGTTCTTCCTTCGCAAGACGTTCCCTGCTTCCCAGATCAGACTGTGTTTCATCCAATGGTCTTTCACGGAACTCTTCATTATCCTCCTGCTGGCTTAACTCTGCGGTCAGAGTCGGATCTTTCATATCTGCTGCTACCACGCTCCATTCACTTGGGCGTACCTCACCAGCTTCATTTCCACACCAACGGATATCAGGACCAGAAATAGAGATCACAGCATTTGGCTGCAGCTTGCGAACTACCTGGTAGTATCTTTGCCAGTCATATTTCTGTACCTTTCCGTTTGCGCCTTCCCCACAGGCACCGTCCAACCATACTACAAAAATATCACCATACTCTGTCAGAAGCTCTGTAAGCTGATTCACATAATAGTCATCATACTCTTTTCCTTTTCCATAGGATTCATTGTTTCTGTCCCAAGGAGAAAGATAAACACCAAACTTCAGGCCATATTCTCTGCAAGCCTCCATTGTTTCTCTTACAATATCACCCTTTCCATTTTTATATAGAGAGTTTTTGATACTGTGTTCGGTGTATTTTGATGGCCACAGGCAGAATCCGTCGTGATGTTTGCAGGTAAGGATCAGTCCCTTCATACCGCCCTCTGCGGCTGTTTTCGCCCACTGTTTTGCATCCAGCTCTGTCGGATTAAAAATAGATTCCGGCTCTGTTCCATCGCCCCATTCTCTTCCGGTAAAGGTATTTACTGTAAAATGAATGAAACAGAAAAATTCCATGCTTTCATATGCAATCTGTCTTGCGGTCGGTACTGCTTCAATTAATCTTTTGTCTTCTTTTAAGTCGCTATAGTTCATAATCATCCTCTAGACATTTTTATTGTTACATCCCATTGCTATATTTCGTTATCTTAATGATTATTTTGCTTTCAGCATTTTACTGTTCTTTAATTCTTCATTTGCCTTTTCCACATTCATCTGTGACATAATAAAAGTAATGATTACACAAATCACAACTGGAATCCACAGATACATAGTATGAAGCATGCTAAGGCAGGAATCCGGCTGTACAGCAAGTGAACTGTTAAAGTGGCTGAATTCCAGAAGCCAGCCTGTAATCGCAGTTCCAAGTCCTCCTCCAAGTTTCACACCAAGGGAAGTACAGGAATACATGGTTCCGTCTACACGTTTATGCTTTGTCAGATAGGTATACTCTGAACAGTTAGCAATCACCGCATTCATATCACCCTGCCATGGTCCCATACCAAATGCAGCAACGGCTGTAAAGGCAATCATAAGCGGTACGCTTCCCATATAAGCAGCAACTACTACAAGGGCACGTCCAATGGTTCCAATGGTATATCCAACCAGATTCAGCTTATATAAGCCTTTCCATTTTGCTACTAAAGATGGTGTAATAACCAGCGCAATGATTAACGGGATATTGATTGCCCAGGAAAATACCGGGAACAGATCCTCGTTTTTCAATACATACATCATGTAATAAATACCCATACTGAGCATTGCGGAATAAATCTGCTGCAGAATGTAGGTTACACAGATCATAATATAAAATCTGTTGGAAAATAACAGTTTTGCAGCTTCAATAAGGCTGTATTTTTCATCTACTGCGCTGGACGCATCTTCGTTTAAGACTTCTTCTGGAAGCTCTTTTACAGATAATGCAGAAACTGTATTTATAATAAGTCCAATGATGGCATAAATGATTGCTACAGTTCTCCATCCAGCAGCTCCCCCTCCCATAATCTCAACAAACTTGATAGTAACAGACTGGATCAAAAGGCTGGTAGAAAATGCAAAGATAAAACGGTAAGATCCCATTTCTACACGTTCTTTGCTGTTCTTGGTAATCAGAGCTGTAAGAGCTGAATATGCAATGTTATTTGCTGTATAGAATACTGCATTTAACAGGGAATATGCAATAAAGAACCATGCATACTGCGCTGTCTGTCCAAGACTTTCCGGAATTGCAAATACACCGATCAAAGTAACTGCACAGCCGATATAACCATACAGCATCCAGGGTTTTGCTTTTCCCATTTTTGTTTTTGTCTTATCAATCATAGAGCCGAAGAAAATATCGGTCACTCCATCAAACAGTTTTGATACTGCAATCAATGTTCCTACAATACCCGGATTCAATCCAACAGTATTGGTCAGATAGAGCATTACGAAGGTGGAAAGGAATGCATATACCACATTTCCAGCCACATCTCCGGAACCGTATCCGACTTTGTTGTACCATTTCAAATATCTTTTTTCTTCCATGTTTTCCTTCTCTTTCTCCTGTTTTTTTCAGGTTTATTTTCGTACTTCCTTAATCCGAATATGATTATATCTTTATCTTTTCCAAAATTACATAAACAACATTTAACAAAACATGCACAAAATTGTAGAATTTAAAAAAATAGAACATTTTAGGATAAAAATGCGTTCATTTATAACATAAGGTCAATTATTCAAAAAAATAAGAGGGCTGCATCTCACAGCTCTCTTATTTTAAATATACATCCTATTCTTCATATCCCTGCGGATTATTAGACTGCCATCTCCAGGAATCTTCACACATCTCACGGATACCGTTTTCTGCTTTCCAGCCAAGCTCTTTTTCTGCCTTAGATGCATCACAATAACAAGTTGCAATATCTCCGGCTCGGCGAGGTTTGATCACATATGGAATTTTCACACCAGTTGCAGCTTCAAAATTCTTTACAATATCAAGAACACTATAGCCCTTTCCGGTTCCCAGATTGTAAATCGCAAGCCCAGGATTTTCCTCGATTTTCTTAAGCGCTTTTACATGCCCCTTTGCCAGATCCACAACATGAATATAGTCTCTTACACCAGTTCCATCCGGAGTATCATAATCATTTCCAAATACACCAAGTTCCTTCAGCTTACCAACTGCTACCTGTGTAATATATGGCATAAGGTTATTGGGAATGCCATTTGGGTTCTCTCCAATTGTTCCACTCTTATGTGCGCCAATTGGATTAAAGTAACGAAGAAGCATAACATTCCATTCTGGATCTGCTTTCTGGATATCGGTAAGCACCTGTTCCAGCATGGATTTTGTCCAGCCATACGGATTCGTACACTGTCCCTTTGGGCATTCTTCTGTAATCGGAATCTGTGCCGGATCTCCATATACAGTTGCTGAGGAAGAGAAAATAATATTTTTCACATTATGTTTTCTCATTACATCAACCAGGGTTAAAGTGCCTGCTATGTTATTTTCATAATACTCCCAGGGCTTAACCACAGATTCTCCAACTGCCTTCAAACCTGCAAAATGGATGCAGGACTCAATAGTTTCCTTGTCAAAAATATTATTTAAAGCATCTCTGTCCAGAATATCTGCCTTATAAAACTTCACTGGTTTTCCTGTGATTTTTGATACTCTGTCCAGTGCTTTTTCACTTGCATTGCTTAAATTGTCCAGTACCACAACATCATATCCTGCATTCTGAAGCTCCACTACCGTGTGGCTTCCAATATAACCAGCACCACCTGTAACTAAAATTGCCATAATGATTCCTCCTGAACGGTTTTTTCTTTTATTATAGTCTGATTTTTGTAAAAACATATGGACAAAGTTTTAGAAAATATGGAGAAAATGCCACGATTTCTTGTCTGTTTTCTTAATTGCAAAAACTTATATTTTTATATATTTTTTTTCTTGCTTTTTCCAATAATCTGTTATATACTGCCCCATGTAAAGTAATGCAGAGTAAATTCATGAGCGTAAAGTGCCTTCCGGATGGAGAGTTGCCGGAGGACGAAAAGAGAAATCTTGCGGTTCGTGGATTGCTTCTCGCTGCAACAGAAGATAAATATGAATCCATAAATTATCTCCTATTGTGAGCGAAAAAAGAAAAGGAGGTAATTTTTTTATGGAGAAAACAAAGAACATGTTTCTCACCTCAGCCAAAGAGCTGAAAACCACTTCTACACTGGCAGTCTGTGCAATGCTTGCTGCCCTGGCACTGATTTTAAATTCAGTTGCTTCTATCAATATCGGTCCCTATGTAAAAATTGGATTTTCCGGTATCCCAAACCAGATTGCTGATTATCTGTTTGGACCCATTACCGGATGTCTGTTTGCCGGTGTGCTGGATATTGTGAAATTCTTTATCCGCCCTGATGGTCCATTTTTCTTTGGGTTCACCTTTAACGCAATGCTCGCGGCATTTATTTATGGATGTTTTTACTACAAACATAAGCTCACTTTCCGTCGCGTGCTGATTGCAAAACTGGTTGTCGTTCTGATTGTAAATGTTCTGTTAAATACCTTATGGCTGGACATGCTTTACGGAAAAGGATTCCTTGCAATCCTCCCAATGCGTACTGTAAAGAACCTGATCATGTGGCCAATTGATTCCTTTATCTTCTTTACCATCACAAGATTGATTGAGCAGACAGGAATTTTTAATCTTTTTAGAAAACCGGCTGCCAACTGATTACATATATTTGAAAATATAAAAACTTTGCGATATCAAATAAAAAACGCGAATATTCCAGTACTAAATAAGCCACTGATATTCGCGTTTCTTATTATCCTAATCACTTAAAAGAAGGATAGTATCTTACAACAGCTTTCCCCACAATCTGGTCAAATCGCACGAATTTGTTTTTCCATGAACGTGAAGCTCTTTTCATTCTCCCAATTAGACACAGTCTGTCTGGTAACATGAAATATTTTTCCAAATTCCTCCTGAGTCAGCGCCTTTTCTTTTCGTATTTTTAATATCTGCGTTCCAATGTTCATATTTGCTCTGCTCCTGTTCTTCCAATCGGTTTTGCTTCTCACTTGGATTATATAAAAAATTCTGCCTAATGAAAAGCAATTTACCTTTTACAGTGGAAAAAACAGGTATGCAAAGCTTCTTTGACATGGTATTTTTTAAGAAGATTCACGTTTCTCTACTTAATCTGAATCCTTATTTTTTCACTGACAGGTGTCCAGTCAGATTCTGCAGTGATTTCACCTGTAGTTCCATCATATGCGCTTTCTTCGGTTCCATAATCTTCATCCGTTTTATCTGCTGCGTCGGTATTTTCTTTCTGGTCTGTATCGTCTTGAAGCCTTACTTCTGTGGGAGCTGCTGCCCCTCCGATAATTTGAGTTTCAATCGGCTCCTCTGCATCTGACGGATTTTCTCCCTCCAAAGTATCCTCTGGAACTTCTTCTACTTCTTCTGTAGTCTCACCAATTTCTACAAAATCGTCATCAACCCAGACAGTGTCTGCGGCAGCCATGTAAGGTTCTCTGGTATAAAGCTGTAATTCCAGATAATCGCTGTCAATATCCGGGAGCAAAAGAACCGGGCCGTCAGAATCCAGCTGATACATACCCCAGAAACTGGTTTTAAAACTCCATTGAGACTTACCATCTGCCGAATTACTGCGCAGTTCATACTGTACCTGATTTCCTTTACTGTCTGTCCCCATAAGCATCATCTCATTACCATTATACAGCTTTTCCTCAAGTTCTTCCGGAATTTCTGCCTTAATTATACTTTGCAGTTTATTCATGGAAAAGTCTGTTAATTTTACGGTTCCTTCTTCTGTTTTAACAGAAACATCTTCCAGCTTTTTATGAACTGTCTGTTTCATAAGCTCCTCATGGGGAATAGAAAAATCAAACTCAAACTCTGCGAAATAATCTTCGCCAAGATTTTCATTTTGATAGGCACCGAGTACCAAATGTACTTCCGGATTTTCTCCCAGATCCCCATCAAGGGAAAAGCGGGATTCCAGAACAGCATCATAGACATTTTCATCCAGTCCAATATTTAGCAAATCCTCATCCGAATACGGCAGATAGTGTCCGCTTTCGTATTCTTCAATTTTCTGTCCATTTATTGTAGTTTTCTGATAATCAATGTCAAGCTGTGTATTGGCAAAGGTCCAGGCATCCTGGACATCATCCGTGACCTTTTGCCCGGAAGATTTTTTTTCTGCATGCACCTTTGTTAACAGAACCCCATTATCCAGAACAACTTCTTTTAATGTTACAGTAATTCCCGTGTCTTCCTTAGAGGTATTCAACACTTCCGTATAAGATTCAATGCTTTTTGGGAAACCAAGGGTTTCTCCTATGGACAATGTAATATTTTTTATTGCAGCCTGGATATGTGGATTAGAAAAGATAACAGAACCCAAGGTGACAATCACACAGGCAGCTGCTGCTTTGCTCCACCATTTTGGTCTCCAGTTTTCCTTTTTGTCACTCCATTCCCGCTCTGCTTCCTCTATATATTTCGGATCAATATTACCAAATTCTTTTGAAAAATCAAACTTTTTCATATGCGTCCTCCTTCTTTTTCCAACAGTTTCAACAGCTTTTTCCGGTTTCTGTATAAATTCATTTTCACGCTTCCCACTGACATATGATGCCTTTTGGATATTGCAGAAACAGGATCCAAAAACCAGTATCTTCGTACAAAAATATATCTGTCCTTTGGAGACATCTCTTCCAAAAAACGATTTATGGTTTCCATCAGTTCTTTTTCTGCCAGCTGTTCTTCCACTGTATAAGTTACATTTAGCTGCTCCATTTCATCCATAACATCTGCCATATGAACATCCGGGCGCTTGCCTGCAAACTTTTTTCTTATACGGTCAATACTAAGATTTCTTGTAATCCGACCGCAAAAGTGTGCCAATACAGGAGGATGCGTAGGAGGAATCTGTGACCATACTGAAAACCAGGTATCATTCAGACATTCCTCGGCATCTTCTCTATTCGCTAATAAATTCCAGGCAATCTTGTAGCAATAGGGATGATACTTAGTACTCAATTCTATAATTCCATTCTCATCTCTTTTCAAAAACAGATTTATAATTTCATCATCATTCATTTACAGGTTGTCCTCCGGGTTTCTTTAAGATAAAAGTCACTGTCCATAATCTGACCAGCAACAGATAAGGCGCCTTTTTGAATAAAAATATTTCCATTCATATTATATATCGTAAAAAATAGTGGATGGTAACAGAAAAATATAACTTTTTTCAATTGAGAACCAAATTACAATTTTGGTTTTTAGTAGATTAACTTTTGGGGGTAAAAATAAATAATGAAAAGCAGCCGATATTCTCATTTTATATATCATGAGATACCGGCTGCAACTGCTGTTATAAAATATTTTCTTGTTCTGTAGTTTTGTACTTCATACCACAGCATTCATTATAATCACGATCAGAATACGTCCTATAAACTGTCCACAAAACGCATAAAATCTTCTCTTCCTTTTGGTGTGCATTTATAAACTCCGGCATCTTCCAGCACATGTACAAATACCAGTCCTACTTCTTTTTGAAGAATTGCTTGAATGTTCTCTGCATTAATATCCGGATATTTTTCCAGCAATTCTTTCACCCAGTCCTCATGCTTTGCTATTTTTTCATTTGAAGAAATATCTTTTCCAGATAAAATGTATTCCTCTAAAAGCTCCAACTCTTCTTTTAATCGGGTCGGAAGAACTGCAAGCCCCATTACCTCGATCAGCCCGATATTTTCCTTTTTAATATGATGGTACTGTGCATGTGGATGATATACACCAGGTGGATGTTCTTTCGTCGTAATATTATTGCGAAGTGTCAGATCCAGCTCGTATACATCTTCCACTTTACGGGCAATTGGGGTTATGGTATTATGTGGCTCTCCGTCCGTATTGGCAAATACAAAGGCTGCTTCATCTGTATAGCCTCTCCATGCCTGCAGCACATGTGTTGCAAGGTCAATCAACCGTTCTGGATTATTATGACGGATACGGAGCACTGATAACGGCCACTTTACAATTCCCGCTTCCACATTCTCAAATCCAGGAATGGTCACATGCTTTTCAATCGGTGTCTTAGCCATTGCGAAGGTATAATGTCCTCCCTGGAAATGGTCATGGCTTAAAATAGAACCGCCTACAAGCTGCTTTTGGATTCTCCCCATATTTTTTCCAGAACGTTGTCTGTACTTCTGCAGGTCGTGGCATGAGGCAATTCATCAGTCTGGTATCAAACAGGTCTTTATAGACAACACTGTCTTCAATCAATCCCCGATCAATTGCCTCTTTTAACAGTTCATCCAGAACCTTCTCAAGTTCAATGTTCTGAAATTCCTGTTCCGGTGCAGTGTAATCATCCTCGTAAAATACATCCAGCAGAAGATTTGTTGTGTAATTTCTCTCACATTCTGGTATCAGTTTCGTCTCGACTCCATACTGTACCAGTTTTGCAATACTCTCACTCAGCATATTTTTATCCTCTCTTTTCTATATGATTTCATTTTGCAGAACAAACTTTTCTCTGTACAGATTCCGGTATTCTCTTGGTGTCATTTTGTAGCGTTCTCTGAAAACCCGGTTAAAAGTCCGCTGACTTTCAAATCCTGCATCCATGGAAATGTCCGTAATGCTTTTGTCAGTACACTCTAAATGAACACAGACATAGTTTAATCTCTGTTCATTTAAATATTGGTTAAAATTTCTATGAAAAGTTCCGGAAAAGACACGCGAAAGTGTAAATTTACTTACTCCCATATCTCTTGTCATCTTTTCCAGGGACATTTCTTCTTTAAAATGTTTTGCAATATAGGAGACCGTCTGATAAATGATATCATTGCTCTCCACACTGCTCTTTTCCTGTAAGTTAAATGCCGGGATACTTCTGGCCAAAAGGATCTGCACATAAGCCTGTTCCACAACAAGGTTAGGATTTTGCTCCTTTTTATCGAGCTTCAGGCACAGAATTGCATTTACAATATCCCGGTGGACCTGCGGCTTTTTAATCACAGGATTTTTCGGACAGTATTTCTGCATAACAGAAGCAAATTGTCCGCAAAGTATGGGCTGCGCCCACAGATAGCATGCCTTATTATTCTCTCCTGAAAAGACCTGGCAGTGATGGATCACTTCCGGAAAAAGGACTGCAAAATCACCTTCCTTCATGTGAAAGAGTTCCTGGCCCATTCCAAGCTCCAAGCATCCTTCTGTAAGATAGATGAATTCAACTGAATTGTGCAGATGAGGGGATTCATGTCTGGCAATGCGGGAATGTAAATGCAGGTTTTCTTTTTTCTCTTCATAAACCGGAAACATAATTTCTCTCCTCTGCAAATTTTGTCTGTTTTTTCTTTTCATTTGGCACGTAATCCGCTTTCAGGTGATCTATAATGCACTTGTAAGTTAAGAAAAGAGGTGAACGAAATGAAAAATTTAAAAGCTTATATCTTATATGTGATGAATTTCTACGCAAACTATTATAAAGTTTGCCGCTAATGCCAAAAGAGAATTCCGGTATTCGGCCGGATTTTCTTCTGCATAAACTATCACATCCGCTTTTTATTAGTATAACCAACTGATGAACCCCTGTACATGAACAGGATTCTTTAAAATATAGACAAAATGATACAAAAAAAGATATGCTGCAAAAAATGACTGTATTTCCTGCCTCATATCTTTCCTTAATCCAATGACAGACAGCCCGAAAATATCGGGCTGTCTGCTTTTTAGATGGTATCAATCAGATCACTTCCACTAATGATCTGGCTCCAGCGGTTTTCACGTTTGTCCGCATTTTTCTCAAAGTATGGAAGTCGCGTTTCTTCCAATTCCTCCAGGCATGGGATGCTTCCATCCAGATACTTTTTGATTCTCCGTATGGTACTGTTAAGTCTGGTAATCACAGCTCCAAGTTTAATCTGTTTCTCAGCTTCTTCTACAGGTACAAATTTATTTTTCTTAAATTCTTCCAGACACCTAATTAGTGCATTATTATGAATATAAAAAAGAATATATTGAAGTTTTATTATTGCAGCCTTGTAACCAACTCTCCCTTCGAACATGTAGCAAAAAATCTATCGTACCAGATAAGGAATGTTAAAACTGTCCAGATTTTACGACTGTTATCTGCCTTTTTATTTTTATGGTCCTTCAGAAGCTGAAGCAGTTCCTCTGTACGAAAAAATTCTTCTGCCGCTTTTGAGGTAAATAAATCCGTTACCATCTGATACCAGTCATCCTGCCGCAGCCACACACGGATTGGAATGGGAAAACCAAGTTTCTTACGTTCATCGGTTTCCTGTGGAAGAAATTTTGAAACAGCTTTACGGAAAATATATTTGGTTGTACCTGCTGCAATCTTAGTTTCTTTCGGAAGCTTTGCTGCAAAGTCAAAAACTTCTTTATCCAGAAATGGTACCCTGACTTCCAGGGAATGTGCCATACTCATTTTATCTGCTTTCTGCAAAATATCGCCAGGAAGCCAGTAGTTCAAATCTACAGACTGCATTTTTTCCATGTCTTGAAGTGATCCTCTGTTTTCTGCCTCAAGCTCTTCATAAAATGGTCTTAAATATTCCTGCGTGGAAGGTCCTGTTACTTTATTTTTCAAAATCTGTGCTTTCTCTTTTTCACGGTAAATATATGCATTTCCGATGAAACGTTCTTCCACTTTCATTCCTGCACGGATAAGGAAATCCCGTCCTTTCACATCTGGCAGCTTTGCGGCCAGCTTTCTGACAGCACGTCTGAGCACGAATGGAATCCAGGCAACTTTCTTTAATGCTTCCGGTTCTCTGTAAATATTGTATCCACCGAAAAGTTCATCTGCGCCTTCCCCGGAAAGGACTACCTTAACATGCCCGGCAGCCTCTTTGGAAAGAAAATAAAGTGCAACTGCAGAAGCATCTCCAAGGGGTTCATCCATATGATACATCACATCTGGAAGGGCATCCCAGAATTCCTGCTTGGATATGATTTTCACATGGTGTTTCAAACCTGCTTTTTCTGCCACTTTGGCAGCTTTGTTTACTTCACTATATCGGTCTCCCTCATCAAATCCCACTGTAAATGCCTGATCTGCACCGGAGGAAGAAGCCAGATAACCGGAATCCACTCCACCTGATAAAAATGCGCCGACTTCCACATCACTTAACATATGATGCTTCACTGAATCCTTTAAAATCTCGGAAAGCTGGCTCCGCAGCTGCGCCATATTCGTCTTATGGTTCCACTGACCTGGTGTAAGCTTTGGTTTGAAATAAGTCTTTATTTCATAGCTTCCGTTTTTATATAAAAGCATATGTCCAGGCATCAGTTTATAAATTCCCTTAAAGAAGGTCTCTTCCAGAGGAGAATATTGAAATGACAAATACTGCTCCAGTGCCTTCTGATTTACTTTCCTTTCATAGCCTGGAAATGCAAGGATACTCTTAATTTCAGAAGCAAATACAAAGTGCCCATCTATTTCGGCATAGTACACAGGCTTAATTCCAAAGAAATCCCTTGCAAGCATCAAAGTCTGCTCTTTTTCATTCCATACTGCAAACCCAAACATTCCCCTGAGTTTATCCAGTGCCTTCTCCCCATACTGCTGAAGGGTATTTACCAGAACTTCCGTATCGGAATGGGTGCAAAAAGAAATGCCGAAAGTCTCAAGTTCTGCCCGCAGTTCTTTATAATCATAGATTTCTCCATTAAAAACAATATGCAGATTTCCATCCGCACTTTCCATAGGCTGCTGCCCATCTTCTAAATCAATAATACTAAGTCTTCGAAAGCCCAGCGTAATCTTCTCCCTGCAAAAGGAGCCCTCACTGTCCGGGCCTCTATGCTCAATGGCTTTCATCATCCTTTCAATTACTGTCTTCTGATCCTGTCTGTAACCTGTAAATCCACAGATCCCGCACATTTCTTCCTCCGTATCCATTTGATGTAGTTTAGACACTGCAACGACTTTTGTTACAGTCCAAAATTTTTTTCCGATATTTTATCATAAAAATATCTGTTTGTTGTAAAATAAAAATGTCTTTCTTATCAAATAATTATATTTCCAAATAGCTTTTATATCTCATATAACATTTTACAAGAAAAGAAACGTTTTCCAGTCTCTTATTTGCTTCCGGAAAACGTTTCTTTTCATTTACTCTTCATAAAGATTTCCGTTCTCATCGGTCCAGGTTCCGTCACCATTATCTGTGTATCCTACACCTTCTGAATCACAGTAATAATAATCTCCGTTTGTAGTCTCTTTTACATTAACGGTGCCGCTGCTGCCCTTGAGTTCATGCTTTTCCAGCTGTGTTCCGAAATTATAGTCTTCGTCATTCCAGGTACGATATGAATTTCCATTGGCATCTGCCCAGTTTCCATCTCCCTGATAACTGTATCGGCTCCCATAAGCATCAGAATAGGTCCCATCTCCGTTATCGTAAAGAACTCTGGATTCTTCATCTCCTCCACCCGGTGCTACAATTGATGCTACACCGGAAGCAGTAGTGAATCCACTGGTATATGGTACGCCTGCTGGCAGATTCTCATAAGATGAAACAGACTCGTTGTTGTCAGAGGTAATTCCATCATCGGTCGTTTCACTTACCTGTCCGCTGTTTTCCATGGCAGGTTCATCGTTTGTTTCCGCATCTGCTTTTTCCTCTTCGTCTACAGAATCCTCTGTATCTGCATTCTCTGTCACTCCTCCTTCGTCCTGTGTTTCAGCAGCTTTCTGCATAGTTACCATTTCAGAAAACGGTGCATAATCCGGTACATTATTTTTCTCTGGATCTGCATTTTTTTCAATACCAGACTTCTCCGTCTCTACTGAAACTGTATCTGTCCCGGCAGAGACATTAAATACCAGATTACCGCCTGCAAGCAGCAGCGTCACAAGAATTCCCGGAAGAATCCCTCTGCGGAGTTTCCGAATGTTCACCATATACAGAATCCGATCTTTAAACACCATTTCGCTGTCATTAAGACTTGCTGTCACATATGGAATCTGATTTTCCATGGCCACTGTCCTGAGAAGCAGCTGTCGATATAATTTATGTTCCTTTTTATTAACTCTGCGAACAACTGCTGTATCACACAGATTCTCAATATCCTTATCCGCTTCTTTCAGCATGATAAGAAGAAAGGGGTTGAACCAGTATATTGATGCACAGATTCGAAGGAGCATCTTATACCAGAGATCCCGATGGCAATAATGTGTGAGTTCATGGTAAAAAATAAGTTTTCTTTCTTCTGCTGAATACCCGGTTGCTGGTAGATACAATTTTGTATGTAAAAGTCCTGCAAGAAGCGGTGTGGTAAGACCTGCGTTTTGCCTGAGCTCCGGTATTCTGCGTACGTGCTTCTTTTGACACGCTGCACGGTACATCTGAATACTCACCGTATCACTTACCTGCAGACTCATCCGTTCCAGATTCCTTATAGAAAAATAATATGCCAGCAATTCTCCTGTCAGTTTAAGTACCGCTACGCTCGGCCAGACAACAACAAAAATCACAGCCACAATTCCCAGCCATTTATCTGATTCGTACCTGACAGTTCTCTTTTGTTCCGGAATTTCTGTCAGATTTTTCATGTCATTGCTCGCAGATGATACGGTTTCTGTTATCTTCTGACTTTCCTCTGGTCTGACTGCGTAATCCGTTATCTTCGGGTTTTGCGTATTCTGTTGACTGCTTCTAAGTACTTTGAAATCCACCAGTGCCAGATTCTCCGGAAGGCGCACCGGAACACAAAGGCTTATCGTAATCAACAGCCAGATAAAGTACTTCCATCTCGCTGATACACGTCCTTTAAACAGAGTCGCAAGCACTTTTACCAGTAAAATTACTATTGCTGCAATAATGTTCAGTTTCAGAATGTGCAGAATGAAAACCTCCATAATTAGCTATTCCTCCCTGTCCTCCAGGTTCTTAAGAAATTCACTGAGATCCTGGACTTCTTCTGAGCTGATCTTCTTTCCATGATAAAGTGAAGTTACAAACTTTTTTAGTGAATTCCCATAAAGTTTCTCAAGAACACTCTGGCTTTCATGTGCCTGATAATCTGACTGCGAAACCATGGGTGTATACAGATTCATTTTTCCCTGTTTCGTCACTTCCACGAAATTTTTGTTCTCCAATCTGGTCAGCAATGACAAAATTGTTGTTGATGCAAGCTTTTTCTTCATATTGATCACTTTCTCAATCT
>SKEQ01000171.1_pt1 | contig 69913 bp, 65 predicted proteins | sample 4826751 | NCBI WGS metagenome assembly SKEQ01 (sample SAMN11008805, study PRJNA524170) | human gut metagenome | biome: Human fecal sample; material: Feces; isolation source: fecal sample from pouch patient p44 | host: Homo sapiens | place: Israel: Tel-Aviv | collected 2013-07-11
CGATCCCACTCATGGCCTGCGCCACGGTATCAAAGAGGCGACCCGGTTTCTTGTCCAACTGGATCACGCCTGTTTCCAGACGGGAGGTTTTCACAAGGGCCTGAAAGAGAAAATCCAGCTTATCCGTCTGGCTGCGGATTCCCCGGATAAAGTCGGTGCGCTCCGCCTCGGTCATAGGCTTTTCCAGCAGGGTGTCCGTCGCCATTTTCAGATTGCTTACCGGCGTTTTCACCTGATGGGAAATATCCGATACAAGGGTCTGCAACTCCTGCCGTTCCTCGTCCACCCGGCGGCGGTTCTCCTGCATGATCTGGTAAAGCCTTGCCAGCCGGTGTCCGATTCTGGCAAGCTGGGTTTCTCTGTCCTCCGGGCGCTGGGGCGCTTCATTCCCGGCGATCATGTGGTCTAAAGTCTGGCACAGGTCAGCGGTAAACTGCGACAGCCGCTTTCCAAACGCCTGCGTCAGTACAAAGATCCCTGCAAGGGCGCACAGCAGCATCGCTCCGCCCGTCAGCAGCACCGCCGTCTGTTTTGTCACAAGAAACAGGGCTATGGTGATCCCGTACATGGAAAGGACAAGCCCCAGTGCCACCCGGCCAAACAGCCGCTTTACCGATAGGTTTTGAAACTTCATTTTGCCTCGCCTCCCGTCCATTGATAACCCATGCCGTAAACGGTCTTGATGTAGGGCGCGCCGCCGTCGGATTCGATCTTGCTGCGAATCCGGCTGATGGAGGTTGTCAGGGTGTGTTCGTCTACAAACCTTTCGTCTATATCCCACAGCTTTTCTAAAAGCTGCCCACGGGTCAGCACTTGCCGGGGATTTTTACGGAACAGATTCAGCATTTTATATTCCATCGGGGATAGGGTCAGGGGCTTGCCGTTTAAGGAAGCCGTCTGCTCCGAGAAGTCCAGAAACAGCCGCCCGTCGTCGTAAATGTCTTTAGCTGGTTTGTGGTGTTCCAGCATGGCGAACATGGCTTTGATTTTTCGCTGCAAGGCTCTGATCACAAAGGGCTTTGTGATGTAGTCCACCGCGCCCACCTCATAACCCCGTATCTGGTCGCTCTCCTGATCGTTGGCGGTCAGGAAAATTATGATGGTGTCCGGGTGCTGGGGCTTTATTAGCCTGCACAGTTCAAAACCGTTGCCGTCCGGCAGGTTGACGTCCAGCAGAACTAAATCAAACTCCCGTTGGCGGATGGCATCGGCTGCGGTTCTGGCGTTTAGGGCAGAAGTCACGCCATAGCCATCTGCGGTCAGGTTATAAGCCAACATCTTATTCAAAAAACTGTCGTCCTCGACAATTAAAATCTGCTTCATATCCTCACATCCTTTGCTTTTTGCAGATAGTATAACAGGCAAATGTCCGCAAAATGTTACGGCGGACAGATTTTTCAAAAAAGGTTTTCTTCCTCATTATAGGATAGCCCACTTTACAATACAAGGCGGAAAATGTGAATTATAAAGTTTAATTCGGACGCATATAGCAGCATTCCATGAGCAACCTATGAAATATAGAATGTAAGTGGGTGATGCAATATGGCAAAAATCGAAGATTGCCCTGGTTTTGAAACTTTCGGTGCAGACATTAAGGCAGCGCGGAAAGCAAAGCATCTCACACGAAAAGACTTGGCGGAAAAGGTAAACATCGAATCCCGGTATCTTGCCAATATCGAGAATGAAGGGACGATTCCCAGCCTGCCCGTCGTGATACAGTTTATCAAGATTTGCGGCCTGCCCGTGGAACACTACTTCAATCCAGAAGTCATGCGGGAGGAAAGCGAAGATCGGAAACGTGTCAGCCACAAGCTGAAACTTTGCCCGGAGCAGTATCTACCAATCGTGGAGGGTGCCATTGACGGGGTCTTGAAAATCAAACAGCCAGAAGAAGAAACGGAGGGTGAATAAAAACATCCTCTGTTTTCTTTTTTATGGGGACGCGCAAGCGCCCTCTTTTTTTGCACTTTTTTCTGTCCAGCGGTCTATTTTGCGGGTAGTTTTGGCGTTTGGGAACGTCTTGTTAGCGGAGAAACAGTAACGTAGCAAGCATAGGAAGTGTAGCCACACTCCCGAAAAACGGGCCGTCCCGCCCCTGCCGGGCCGCGTCCGTTTTGCTTGTTGGGGAAGTCCCCAAACCCCTTGAATGGAAAGGACGGTGAAACATGGCAAACAGAAAGCGAAAGATCGTGCTGCGCGTTCCCGTGACGCAGGAGGAACGGGAACTGATCGAACAGAAAATGACGCTGCTGCATACGAAGAATTTTTCAGCCTACGCCCGGAAGATGCTCATTGACGGCTATATCGTCAACATGGACACCACCGACATCCGGGCTCAGACCGCCGAGATACAGAAGATCGGCGTCAACGTCAATCAGGTTGCAAAGCGGCTGAACAGTATGGGGCCGGTGTACGCGCAGGACATTGAGGACATAAAGGGGGCGCTGGCGCAGATATGGCAGTTACAAAGATACATCCTATCAAGTCAACGCTGAAAAAGACCCTGGACTACATCGAAACCCCGGACAAGACCGACGACAAGCTGCTGGTGTCCTCCTTTGCCTGTTCCTACAAAACGGCGGACATTGAATTTGAAATTCTGCTGGCCCAGGCCATCCAAAAGGGCAACAATCTGGCCCATCACCTGATACAGTCCTTTGCCCCCGGCGAGGCCACGCCGGAACAGGCCCATGAGATCGGGAAACAGCTTGCCGACGAAGTGCTGCAAGGGAAATATCCCTATGTGCTGACTACCCATATAGACAAGGGCCACGTCCATAATCATCTGATTTTTTGTGCCGTGGATATGGTCAATCAGCGCAAGTACATTTCCAACAAACAGAGCTATGCCTACATCCGGCGCACCAGTGATCGGCTGTGCAAGGAAAACGGATTGTCCGTGGTAAAGCCCGGCCAGAGTAAGGGCAAGAGCTACGCCGAATGGGACGCCCAGCGGAAAGGGACAAGCTGGAAAGCGAAGCTCAAAGCAGCCATTGATATTGCCATCCCGCAGGCCAAAGACTTTGACGATTTTCTGCGGCTCATGCAGGCGCAGGGCTATGAGATCAAACCGGGCAAATTTATTTCGTTCCGCGCCCCCGGACAGGAACGCTTCACCCGATGCAAGACGCTGGGTGAAGCCTACACCGAAGAAGCAATCAAAGAGCGTATCAAGGGCCGCGCTATCACAAGGAGGCCGAAAGAACGCAAGGGAATCTCTCTGCGGATTGATTTGGAAAACAGCATCAAGGCCCAGCAGTCGGCGGGCTATGAGAAGTGGGCGAAGCTCCACAACTTGAAGCAGGCCGCAAGGACACTGAATTTCCTGACGGAACATGGAATAGACACTTACCCGGATTTGGAAAACAGAGTGGTCGAGATCACCTCCGCCAGCGACGAGGCCGCCGCTGCCCTGAAAGCTGCGGAACATCGGCTTGCAGATATGGCGGTACTGATAAAGAACGTCACTACCTATAAGCATTTCCGGCCCGTGGCGCTGGAATATCGCAAGGCAGCGGACAAGGGCAAATTCCGGCGTGAGCATGAAAGCACGTTGATTTTGTATGAAGCTGCGGCAAAGGCCCTAAAGGAACAGGGCATGAAAAAGCTCCCTGATCTGTATGACCTGAAAGCCGAGTACAAGCGGCTGGCCGAAGAAAAAGAACGGTTGTATGAACAGTACGGCGAAGCAAAAAAGCAGATGCAGGAATACGGTATCATCAAGCAAAATGTGGACGGCATTTTGAGGGTGACACCGGGAAAGGAATGGTCGCAAGAACGATGAGCATACCGAGAATGAATTACCCGCAATACCGCAAGGCCCGGAAGCTGGTGCGGGAGTGCTGCAATTACTGTGACGGGAACTGTCTGCTGCTGGACGATGGCGAAGAATGTGTTTGTGTTCAGAGCATTTCCTATTCGCTGCTATGCCGGTGGTTCCGGGCTGCTGTCCTCCCGCTGGATGCGGCCCTGTGTGCCGAGATCACGAAAGACCGGGACGTGGTGAAACGCTGCTCCGAGTGTGGCGCTGCATTTATGCCGAAGTCCAACCGGGCCAAATACTGCCCAGCCTGCGCCAAACGGATGCGCCGCCGCAAAGAGGCAGAACGACAGCGGAAAAGGTACTGGCAATCTACGCATTTAGGGCCTTAAAACGCCCGGTATTCCGGGGCTTTTCCTGCATGGTCGGTGGGGTGGTGGGATGATTTATCATATACCCGGCGAAACGTTATTCTAAATGCGTAAAAATAGGCAAAAAGAAAATACGCCGGACGCAGTTATGTGGTAGCTTGCGTCCGGCTTTCTAATAGATGAAACTTAGAAAGTGTGCTATAATTATTTTATTGAGATTAAAGCAATATCAATATAAGGGAGGGCGTGGTTCCATGTCAGCTTCAATAGATTTTTCTGAAATTCGTGAAATGACCATAGCATTCTCAGGGCTTTCACACATGGATAATGAATATACGTTTTTCTATGATGAGACCAATAATTCTCGGCTCTTTCGGATAACGGAAACAGATTTTAATGCTTCTAAAGACGAGGATTTCGTTTTGGGTGGCCTTGTTTATGAGGGAAAACACAAGGCATTTGATATGGAAAAACTGCTTCAATCACTCAGATTGCAGCCAACTATGAAAGAGGTTAAACGCAAGCACATTGCACCCGGCAATTCATTCCTTGAATGTGTAAATTCCCGGAAACTCCAAACTCTTTTGGAGTGGATAATAGAAAACAAAATATACATTCATTTTATGGCCATGAACAATCTATACTATGGCGTTGTTGACATTGTGGATTCTTTAATAGCCGACACTGAATTATCTGGGCTACCGTGGGAATATATAACACACATGAAAAACGCGTTATACAAATATATTAACGCAGATATTGCTTATATTCACGAAGTGTTTTTACACTATGGATATCCCAATATCGCTGACGAAAGTGTGCGCGAGTTTTGCGAGGTGCTGATCGGATGGATAGAAGAAATCGAAGCTGAAAATGAAGCTGACGATTTTGCGCTGGAATCCGTGCGCCAGCTTCTAAAAAGCGCACGGAAAAAGAAAAACCTTTGTTTCCTGACCGATAATGAAAACCTTATGCTTATGGATGGATACGAAAGTTTATATATGGAACCGATATATATGTTCCCAAATTCTGAACATATTTTTGATGAAGAAACAGAGATTATGAAAAAAATCTGTTCAACACCTATTATCCTGGGCGGAAATGAATTGCATAATTTCTCTTTTGTCAAATCCACAGAGAACAGAATGGTTCAACTTTCAGATGTAATAATTGGAATTATCGGAAAGCTCATGCTTTATGCAAACGTATCTACACTAGCGGAAATCAAAAAAGAAATGGCATCATTATCTCCACAGCAAGAAAAGAATATCTCTCTGCTGAACAATCTGATTAACGCTTCGTCTGACCATTGTTTAGCTTTCATTCACTATACTGCCAATTTCTTTGAGATGGAAAAGGTGACCTGTATTTTAACTATGGCAAAGTAAAAGATGCCGGACGCAAGCGGCCATATGGTCGCTGCGTCCGGCATTTTATTAGCCTTTTCGTCAATTTTGTGCTATAATTATTTTTATAAATTCTTCCAATATACAATGGAGGCCAGCTATGAGATTCACAGAATTGCTCAACCGCCTTACAGGGATAAGTTGCCCTGTCTTTGGCGTATCATGGAACCCCGTCGATACTGAAAGAAGTATTGCACGACGGATTATTATTTTTCTCGAACCGCGTCGCGTTTTATATTCCGCATATAACTATGAATCTGTTTGCCCATGTATAACGTCAGTAACAGAGATCAAGAACTATCTCACTTCTGAATTGCAGAATATAGACGAGCAATCGGAGCTAAATGCCTATGTTCGATCTATGAGAAACGCTTGCAATAAGTTTTTAAGTAAATGCCCAGACAAAAAGGAGTTTCGTTGCTATGCTTGTCAGCCCGGCAACATTGACAATTGGATTTTTACATCTGCTATTGGAGAACTGCGTGGCGTGTTTGGTGTGATGATCGGCCAAATTGCAAAGGCATACGGACTCGATGTTGAGGATGATTTGGCACAGATAATTCCAGAGTAATTGTAGGAGGTACTTATATTGAGCAATATAACAGCGTTATTAACGGGGGTTTGTATGTACCCTGCTGTCGGCTATCCTGCATTGCCTCTTTGCGCTAATGACGTACAAGCTGTAAAAAAGGCTCTTATTGCAGGTCTAAACGTATCAGAATCTAGTATTACGATTTGTGGTCATCATGGAACAGCGACTACAAAAGACTTAATTACAGGACTTTATTCCTCAATTTCTGGAACTGATAATGAAGATACTTTTATTTTTTATTTTTCTGGACACGGAGGAAAAAATGTCTTAGCGTTGAGTGACGGTAACTTGAATCTTCAATCATTGATTGACGTAATTGAAAAGATACCTGCCAAAAATAAGATTATTATTTTAGATAGCTGCCATTCAGGATATTTTGCAATAAGCGATACACCTGCCTTAGATTTATCAGAAACTATTGAGACATTTGTTGGATGCGGTTATGCTGTTCTTGCTTCATGCAGTGCGGAACAAACATCTGGATTTGAACCCAACCGACAGTTAAGCACATATACCAGCTTTTTAGTTGATGCCCTTACCTCGCGTTTTTTGATAAGAGAAGGGAAAAAATCATTAGAATCTATCAACGAGGCAATTTTTCATTTTGCGAAAATATGGAACACTAAACATCCTTCACAGACACAAACGCCAATATTTCGTTCCAACATTGGTGGAACAATTTTCTTTGATGTAGAAGAATACAAACCATACCGTGTCGCAAACGTATATGAAGAAACAGAAACATATATCATATACAATGTTACCCCAGTACATACAGGACTAGCAAAACGATTATCTGCGAAAGTAATTTTGCGATATGAAAGTTCTTTTGAAGAAATAGCTGATATCGCAAATGAAGTTAAAAACAAAATAAAGTATGCCGATGTTTACCAAAATGCTCTGTCAGAATCTCGTCACAGGGGTAAACCAGCGAACATTATTTGGTGCTATTTTGGATACAGCGAAGATGATATTATAGATAGTAATTATATTTGCCATACAACATGGGTTGATAATACACAAGATAAAAAATGGTGGTATAGAGAAAATAAGAATTCTCGGGTTGTCAATAATGTCTATTTAGAAACAAATCCGTCATACGAAATGATAAACCAGTTGTTGCATAATAAAGTGGTGAGTAGGGAGAATTTAATTGAGGAAACTCATTTAATTACAGAAAAATTGGTAAATGCTGCTCAAAGTTTTATTAAACTCTATCGCGAATATCGCAATGGCGTACTAAGTGAAAGTGAGTTAATTGATGCTGTTGAGCCGCTCAATCGTGAAATCACTTGCTTGTTTTTGGAACAAAGTGATCTCCCATATCCGCCCAAAGAGCTCCACGAATGGGCAAATGCGCATACTCAATTAGCAGGAACAATTCAAGATTTTTCTTTATATTATGACAGGAAAAACCTCAATACATGGACAACCGAAAACAGAATATACCTCATGGATTCATCAATTAAACGCTATGAAACTGATTTAGAAGCATTGCGTACACTGGAAAAAACATATAAATAGAAAGACGTCGGACGCAAGCGGCCACATGGCCGCTACGCCCGGCATCTGCTTTACTTATTCATCGGTGAAATTGAACTTCTGGTTGTCATAGTCGGCATCCGTCATGCGTTCCAGCTTGGAAAGGGTCTGCTGGGCCAGCGTCTGCATCCCCTCGTCCATATCCGGCAAGGCGGCAGTGATCCTACCTATCGTCCTGCGACGGTCAGCATTGTGGTACATACAGATCAGGTTTTCTTCCTCCACGGTAAAGTACATTTTCATACCTCCAATTCCTTTTTCTTGGTTCTGGCCGCCGCCTTTTTCGGGCTGGCGGCCTGTTTGCTGTCGGTGAGCTGCTTGCGGATAGAGGGCCGGGGCCTGCGTATTGACACATCCCGGCGCTCGTCCTTTCCGATCATGGCATATACCCCGTGCCGATCTTTTATCCCGGTAAAACACAGGGATTTATAGGGCAGCATGGCAAAGAGCCGGTCATTGTCCTTGGTGGAGGCCAGCGCGTCAAAGTGCGGTGAAATCTCCACCATGAAATGCGTCTTGTTGGGGCTATTGGGTGCAGACAGATCTTTCAGCTTATCAACAATACGTTGTGCCTCAGTTTCAATCCGGCTGTCATGCAAAGCCGTGATATGGGCCTTGAAATCTCCCGGCCTTGCCTGCTCCCGTCCGCGCTGCTCCTGCTGTAACGCCTCCTGCAGCACAGCCGGGTCGCGGGGCTGGAACTCATAGCGGAGAAAACTGCCCAGCGCACGGTCAGGGCTTCCGTCAAAATACTGTTCCGCCGGAATGTCACGGCTTCCATGCTCATAAAAGAGCCGGCTCACACTCACCGGCAAAGCAGCGTCAATAACGTGCCGGAAATGCTGCTGGTAGTCCAGATCATAGAGATTGCCCCGGATAGTATCATCCTTGGTGCCGGTCAGCTCCACGGCGTAGGCCAGTATCTTGTCGCGGGTCTGCTCCCCGTAGAAACGCCATGTATTGTGCTGCCGGGTGCCTTTCAGAAACACGTCACGTTCCCGGAAACAGTACGTTCCAGAGGGCCGGGACATCCACAGCAGGGTCTTGTCCACGGCCTGATCACTGGCTGCGGCCCGCTGGATAATACCCTTGTCAATGTCAAAGTCGCTCTGATAAAACGCGGTGTTCTGCCGCATGATCTCGCCCAGAGCCGCAATCACATCCACATTCTCAAACTTCTGCATCCGTTACACCTCCAATTCCTGCGATTTTTCCCGCGCCGGTTTCCTTTTTGCCTGTTCCGCCTGTGCGGCTTTGAGCTGCGCCCGGATGGAGGGCTTTTTCTGCTGGGCCTTTCGGGACTGTTGGACCTTGGGCTTCTTGGCCTCGGCCTTGGCAGTATCGGCAAGATCGGTAAGGGAAATCTGTTCCCCGGCTTTTACCTTGGCCTCCAACTCGCCCATGGATGGGGTGTTATTGATAACGCCGTCAATCATGTTTTCGTTCTGCTCTGTGGACAGCTCGGCGGTACGCAAGGGATTTTCCCGTAAAAACTCCGGCACCTGCTGAAAACCAAAGCTGTCACAGTAATGGGCGGTATCTTTCCCGCCCTGATGCAGCACCACCACGTCGGACACAGAAAGGGAATGTCCCTTGAAATCTGCCGGATGGTCAATGTTGAATGTACGGTAAATGTCCTCCAACGTGGTTTTGCCATCCAGCGGTGCGGTGTAAACAAGGTCATAGTTGGCCCTGTCCACAGAGCGGCCTGTAGCCTGCAAGCGGTCATAGGGTTCAAACCGATAGTCCCGCATTTCATCACCACTCTTGATCTGATAGATTGAAAAGCTGTCCTGCTCCGGCGCTTCATAGCCAGCCGCCGCATATTCCTCCACGGTCATACCAGCTGCGGCGGCCTCCTGTGCGATCTCGGCCTGCACCTGCGCTTTGTAGTCCTGCAAGGTCTGGTCAAAATCGGACAGCTTCGGAGGCTCCGGCAACTGGTACTGGCCCTGATTGAGAAGCGGGCGGCACTCCTGCACATAGTCAAGAACAGCATGAAAATAGGCGGACTGCTCCGGCGTCAATTCCTCCCCGGAACGCAGGGGCCGTCTGGCTTCCTGCTCCATCTGTGAGAGATTGCAATGCAGCTTCATATAAGGAACAAACTCACCCAGCAGCATATCCCGTTCTGCTTTGTCCTGCTCCCAGCCCTCTAAGTCGGTTTCCGCAATCACATGATTTTTCCAGCTTTCATCCTGGACGTAGTATTCATGGTAGCTCTGGATGTGCTGTATCAGGGAACCGTCCCCGTCGCCAAAATCCTGCCGCCCCTCGTAATTGTCCGGCTGTCCCCGGAACGTAAAGTCAATGCGGAACTTGGTCTTATCATAGCCCATGCCTGCCGGATATTCTGCATCCAGCTTGGCAAACAGGGCGTCGGCCTCATGCAGCGGCATGGTCTGGCCCTCTTGCAGATGGGGGCTTTCACTCCAAAGCACCGTAACAACCGGCTCCGCTGCCGGGTCAAGGGCCGGGGCCTCGGTCTGGTCTGGCGTTTGCTGTTCCTGCGGCTGTTCGGCTTCCTGTTTTGCCTCGCGCTCCTGCTGAAGCTGGGCCAGATGGCCGTCAATGTGGGTTATCAGCTCATTGGCCGCCTTTCGGATGGTTTCAAGGGAGGCTTTCAGTTCGGACAGCTCCCGCCCGGAACTCCAACCGGCCACATAGCCAAAGGAATAGTCCGATGTGTCCAGCCCGTAGTGCTGGCAAACGGCATACGCCACGCTTTCGGCCTGCACCTCACGGGTGCGGCGGTCTGGCCGGTCTGCCTGTTCAGTGGCCGGGGCGTCCTTGTCAATAGCGTGGAGCTTGGCATGGGCGATCTCATGGATGGCCGTTTTCAGGGTTTGCAGCTCACTCATGCCCTCGTCAATGGCAATCCGCTTTTCTTCCAGATGGTAATAGCCGTGTGCGCCTCCCTCGATGTTCTCAAAGGCAATCGGAACCGGCGATGCCTTTTCCAGCGCGGCGAAAAAATCCTGATACTGTTCCACACTGCCGGTCAGCTCAGACACGGCAATGTCCGGTATTTCCTTGCCCTCGGTCTGGCTCACATCAAAAACTGTGACGACGCGAAAGGCCGGGATTTCAATTTCCTGTTCCTCGGTGACGGGCTTGCCGTCTGCGCCGATCACCGGCTTTTGAGTAGCCGGGTCGATTTTCTCCATCTGCTTTTTCACTTTATAAGGGGACGGTGCCAGTATCTTGATGCCTTTTTCACCTTTCTTCACATGGCGCTCAAAGTCGTCTCGCCACTTGCCAAAACCGGCAACCAGAGAGGCGTCCGGCTTCTGCATGGCAATCAGCAGCGTATTGTTGAAGCTGTAATTATGGAACTTGGACATCGCCGTGAGATAGGCTTTGTACTGCTCACTTTCAAAAAGGGCCTGTATTCCGGCTTCCAGACGGTCAGTGATCTCTTTCATGCGCTCGGCATTGTTCTTTCCGTTTAAGTCGATGGGGATAACCGGCTGGGGCTGCGGGGCCTCGGCAGTCAATACCGCTGCCTGCCGGGTCTTGATCTCGTCCCGCATAACCTCCGGCTGGGGAAAGGTCATTACCCGGTATTCCTCCGGCACCGGCTGGCCCTCATGGACGCGCTGCCACTCGTCGCCGCTTTTTACGATATAGCCGTACTCGGTAAAGGCGCCCTGTTCCTGCTGGGCAATGTGGCGGCCAAACTGCGCCGTATCAATCCCGGCTTTCCATTCCTGCGGCATATCCACCATGCCGGAACGGTTCAGGTAGTAGTCACCCAAAGCGGTGGCGGTATGCACATCCGGCAGATGCATATAGTAGTCCACGTTTTCGGTAAAGTCGATGATCTGGCCGATATTTTCAAAACTGCCCTTGGGATTTTGCAGGGCGGCGTTCAGCTCTGCGATCTCGGCGGCGTCAAGCTGGCCTAGCCGGGCGGCAAGAAAATTCAGCTCGTCCACGTCGGCGGCCAGCACCATATCGTAAGGCAGCGCAAGACGCTGGCCCTCCGTGTAGGAATACCCATTAATAAAAAAATCCTGCGGATTGTCGGCGGTAATGCCGATCTGCCGCAGGGCTGCTTGTAGTTGTTCCGTTGTAGTAGGCATATCCAGCCAGACACCATCCTTGCCCTGTTCGTAGAACTGGCGGTTATGGAGCCGGATAGAAAATACTTCGTTCACGCGCTCACTCCTTTCATTGTCCTGTTCCATCAGACGGTGCATCAGCTCGTAGTCCTCAATGCTCATGTTGCCGTCATATACATACGGGTCGATGTCCTCGCCATTATAGGGGCGCTCATAAAAAGGCAGCCCCGCTTCATGGGCCTTGGCCCGCGCTTCCTCCAATATCTCCGGGGGCAGCACATCGTCGTGGACCTCCATAAACGGGGCGATATTACTTAGGCCGTTTTCGTAGTGGTGGCGCACTCCGGCGGCCAGCTCATCCATACTCATTTCCTCGCCCAGATAGCCGGAATAGTAGCCGTTCACCACAACGGCCTTTGGATCTGCGGCCTGTATCTCGGCAAGCCGCATTTTGTCACCCGGGTACAAATAGCCGCTCATATCCAGATGAAACGCTTCCCCGTGCCATGAACGGCCCTCCCGCCAGAACGCCAGCCATGCAATGCCGCTTCGTAAATCGTCCTGATATTCCTTTACGGTGTCCCGTAAACTTGCCATCGGCAGCCTCCTTTCTGTAAAAATGGTTAAAAGAAAAGCAGGAAACCTTTCAAAGATTTCCTGCTTTCAAATAATATTTTATATTTGCTTATCAACGAGTTCAGAAAACAAATTAGTCTGCGTAAATACCTTTTTTGTCTATTTTCAGCTTTGCTTTGATTTGATCGATAAAAGGGCGCATACGACGATATGCTCGCTTGCTTAATTCAAGTTCGTATTCAATGCCTTTCCGCTGCTCTGCAACAAGATGAATTGCATTTCTATATCCATATATTTCGATAATTTCTGATGTTAAATCAATTTCAATGCCATCATTATTGATGAAGCTATGAAGTAGTCCTATCTCCTCTGCCGTTTTACACTTATCATCGAATCGAATCTGCGTATCGTCTTTTTTCCGTTCTTGCCTATGATAGGTAAGTATTTCTTCTCCGTTGTGAGTAAGTTCCCTTTTCAAAGCAGCTAATTTTGCTTCTGGAATATCAATTCTGGCAGGCACAACGTGGTATTGCAGTTTATGAAATTCCGGAGTATCTTTGTAATAAGTGTATAGCACAGAATGAATAACGGCTTCGTATATAGTTGCATACGAAAATATCTGATGACGAATTTCAAAAATAAGGTTTTCGTCTTTCGCCTCAATACCCTCATAGAGTTTATAGGCAAATCTTACTCCTTTGAATTCTTCAACAAGCCTCTTACGCAAAGGTTCATCTTCAATAAACTCAAATTCTTCATTATACCATGCTTCATCTGCCAAATGATTATTGCAATAGAGATATACAGCGTCTTTAATTTCTTTTGCCAAAGGCATTTATATACCCTCCCTCATTTTGATTGCTTTATTTTAATTATAGCAAAATCCTCCTCTATTTTAAATGGCAAATAAAGCACTGAAAAAATAACTAATATCGCTATCAGATACATAGCTCCATAACCCGGTTGAAATGGCCGGGTCAGGGGAGACTGTCCGAAAACTAGGATGAGTCTTCACTGAAATTTAGATTGATTCACTCATATGGGTGTTCAATATAAATAAAAAATGTACATTGAAAACTGAATAAAGTACACAGAAATCATGCAGCGATGGTTCAAATATAGTATAATAAAACCAGAGAAAATATTCTGTTTTGAGGTGTGATGAGATGCCATATGTTTCAGGTTTTGATCGTGATCAGTTAATGTGCTGTTCATGGGATGCATTTGTAGATGAAGAAAGTATTGCGAGGATAATAGATGCATTTGTAGAGCATCTTGATATAAGGAAACTTGGAGTAAAGACTGCCGCAATTGAAGGCCGCCCATCATACGATCCCAAAAGTCTTTACAAACTCTATATTTATGGAAGCAGAAAAGGAATCCGTTCCTCACGGAAACTGGCAGAGAGCTGCAAAGTGAATCTTGAAGTGAAATGGATGATTGGAGGAGTAGAACCTGATTTCCGAACAATTGCAGATTTTAGGAAAAACAACATAGACAGTCTGAAAGAGATTTTTCATGAATTTAACAGGAAAATTTCAGGTGCGGTAGAATGGGGATTTTCATCTGTAGATGGAACGAAGATCCAGGCTAATAATTCGAAAGACAACAACTTCACAAAAATAAACTGGATGACAGAATCAAGTGGCTGAATGGACATACAGATGAATATCTGCGGATACTTAACGAAATGGATCAGCAGGAAGAAGCAGATGAAATCCAAGGAGAACTAACCAGAGCAGAGCTTGAGGCTAAATTAAAAGAGGCACAGGAACGGCTTGCGAGATATGAAGGATACCAGAAACTAATGGAAGAAACCGGAGCATCACAGCTGTCAATCACAGATGCAGACGCAAAGCTTATGAAGAATAAGAATGGGTTTGCGGTAGCATATAATGCTCAGACAGCGGTGGATTCAGAAACCCATCTGATCCGGGATTTCCAGATGACAAATCAGGTGACGGATCATGGTTTATTGGAAAGCACTATGTCAGAAGTGAAAGAAGCAGAGCCAGAAAAAATCGTAGAGGTAGTGGCTGATAAAGGCTATGAGGATACAGAAGATATGGTGGGCTGCCTGGAGAATGGTATTATTCCCCATGTCATAACAGATGACGGAAAAGATGGTTACGAAATCGAAATATCTTATGAAAAGTCGGAAGCTGATCTTACCAGCACAGATCCAGAGAATTAAAGAAAGCACTGCATGCAGGACAGATACCGGAAGCTTATGCGTCAGTAATACAGGATATAAAGGTAGGGACTGTGCGTCGGAAAGTGGTAGATGAAAAACCGGAAAAAAGCGATGTATATGGAAGTCCGGGAGAAATGCTGGATAAGGCGAAAACAGGGTATTTTGTCAGAGATCCGGAGAGAAATCTGGTATACTGTCCGGCAGGAGAGAGCCTGAGGCAGAAATGCATAAAGAAAAACGGGAATATCCGTTATGCAAACAAAAATGCGTGTAAACATTGCCCGAACCGAAATAAATGTTACAAGGGAAAAGGCGAGTGGAAAGAAATTGATTTTACAAAAGATCAGTTGGAGAAACCTTGTAAAGACTGGCTGAAAGCAGAGGGAAATGCACCAGAAGGAACAAAGCCAAAAGAAAAATGGCATTACGAAAAGAGACAGGTTGTAAAGTTCTTTCTGAAACCAGACAGGGAGAAAACAAACCAGAGGATGTGTCTGTCGGAACATCCATTTGGAACTATAAAGCGTGCTATGGGAGCCACTTATTTTCTTCTAAAAGGAATGAGAAAAGTGGCTGGGGAGTTTGCGCTCTTTTGTCTGGGATATAACCTGGAAAGAGCCAAGAATCTTCTTGGATTTCATAAAATGATGGAATTAATAGAACAGGCATAAGCCTCTTTCTCAATCCTGTGTATTTTATTCAGTTTTCAATGACACAGATTTGAAGAAAGGGGCTAAATTTATGCCTGAAAATCAAGTTTTCGGACAGACTGTGGGGGTGATGCTATATGGCAACTACGGGTTCTAGTCTGGAAATGCTTAGTGCATTTATCGGCTTTATCAGCTCGTACCTCGCACTTATGCGAGGCGTAAGCCCAGCAACGAAGAGAAAAGCATCATTTTTTCTGTTTGGCAGTGATGGATCACTGATAAAACTGAACCCTATGATTCACAGCGGGATATGGCGGCTCTAAATGGGCCGTCATTTTTAACCATGATACAAATCATGATTAACTAATGACGTGTAATAGTTACTGATGGTGCTGGGGGCATTGAACAGCATGGCTCGTAAATACTGCTTGATATTGCGGACTTTCGTGGTGTTCTCCCGCAGGCAGTCAAAGACAAAGCGGATATGATCGCTGTTTAGCTTCATAAACTTGGATTTCACCAGCTCGGCGGGGTAATCATCCCCGGCAATACGGATGGTCTTGCGGGAAGTACAGACGGTTTCCAGCATCAGGTCAACGATCTCGTCAAGCTGCTCCCGGTCAATGGAATTGTCCTGAATGAGATAGTCATACTCGATATTCTCCAAAAGGATTTCCCGATAAATCTGTACTGCCGCATCCTTTCCTGTTCCTTTCCGTTCCGGCGGTGCAGCCGCCGCCTCGTTTCTCGCAGGGGGCAGGGATGGGAAGGGAATGGAATCGGTACTTTGTCCATCTGTATTTAATTTATCTTTTCTTGGTAAGTTAGTTCTTTGTATTTCTTTATTTAATTGCGTTGGATTTCCCAACGCCGGATTATTCGATGTCGGGTTATCCGATGTTGGATTTTCCAACACCGGCTTATCCAACACTGGCTGCTCGTAAATGGTATAGACCATATCGGCCATTTTACCCTTTGCGTCACGGCCCTGCTCCCGTCTGATATATCCGGCACGTTCCAGCTCCCACACCGCTGTCCTGATGGCGTCAACGCTTTCCCGGTTGATAAGGGACAGGCCCTTTAGGGTGTAGTCCCAATCCTCCGGCAAGGACAGCATTTGTGACAGCAGGCCCTTGGCTTTCAGGGACAGAGCTTTATTCCGCAGATGGTGGTTGGACATCACCGTATAGCCTTTGTTCTTCTCCACGCGGAATACTGCCATATCGTCGTCAGCTCCTTTCAGTGCAAATTTGACCGGCAACAAGGGCGGTCAGTTTGCCCGGCTGATAGGGACACTCTGCATACACGCAGTATTGATATTTCCAATCCGGGCGATAGAAGCGGCAACTGCCGCAATCCTCCGGCGCGTTCGCCCCGCCGCCTTTGTAATGATCGAAACCGGGCTTTTCCTGCATCAGCCGTTCAAAGGCCCGGTTTTGGCCGGAAGTAAAGTACATAGCATCGCCTCCTTTCTGAATTTAGGCATGAAAAATGGGCGTCCATTTCTGAACGCCCATAGGTACGATATGGAATTTTGGTATGTGAAATAGCTTGTCCTATCTGTAATTTAGGTAGGTTGTCCTTTTACAAACGTAGCATGAAAAAACTCGTACAACAAAAAATCCTGTATTTTCAAGGGTTTTCCGCTGCGTTGTTCTTGCACAGTCGTACCATCTGCTGCAAGATTCTCAAATAAATCAGTAATAGGGTCTCCTTTACTCTGAAATTCACAGGCATTAAATGGAACTCCACCTGCGGCCTGCGGCCAGACTCCTACAGTATGATCAATATAATACGGACCGAATCCAGATTTCTCAATTTCTTCCATAGAGAGATCTCGGGTAAGCTGGTGTACGATAGTAGATACCATTTCCAAATGGGCCAATTCCTCCGTGCCAACATCATTAAGAACTGCCGCCGCCATACGGTTTGGCATGGTGAATCGTTGGGAAAGATATCTCATAGAAGCACCAATCTCGCCATCAGGACCACCATACTGGCTCATGATATACTGTGCGATTTTTGCATTCGGCTGTGTGATATTTACCGGATATTGAAGTCTTTTTTCATAATTCCACATAAACTATCTGCACGCTCCTTCCTTTTCCCATGGGAATGGCTGTTCCATCCATTTCCAGATGGTTTCTTCGCTTTGGTCTGTACTGTCAATAGTGAGAGGTCCAAACATTTCAGCATATTCTTTTAAGAGTTTTTTCCGTTCCTGCACAAGTTCTCTGCAATAAACAAGTGCTTTTTCATCACAGGGATGTGTATCGAGATATAAGTGCATATCATTTACAGCAAAGCTGACCTGATCGATTCGTTCCAGCATCTGCCGTCTTGAACAATTCTGCCTCATCTGCGTGCACCTCTCTTTCCGCAAAATGGCTTACATAACTGTGGAAAAACAGTTCCCACACTCAGTGCATATTTTAAAGGATAATTTTCAGTAAATTCCTGACATGGTACATAGGCCATTGCCGATTCCAGATGCTGTAAATGAGAAAACATTTCATGACTTTTTCCGTTACTTCCAGGCATTATACAATTACAGCTCTCTCTGGTTTCATTTTCTCTATTTTCACAGGAACATCCCTGATCATTCATTTTTCTGTCTACTGGCTGAGGTCTGTTCATGCCACAGGTTCTGTTATACGGCCGGCCGCATGAACGTCCCATGTGATAATTCTCCATAAACATTTCCTTTCATTAATTATAAGTCTGTTTACTCTATATTTTATGTCATATTTCTGAATTCGTGACCCGTTCTCCATTACAATTTGTAATTACAACAAATATTGTTGCTCGCTGCATTCACAATAACAATCTTTGCAGAATAAACTGTAACCAATAAATCACAAAAATTTCATATTTACAAATACCCCTAACAGTGCTATAGTATCTTTGCTTTAGCAACAACAAAAGAACAAAAATATGATATAAACGGGGCTGTTTCACATATAAATGTTTATGTGACAGCCCCCTTATTGGAGGAATTATGCAAATAATTATTGTTGGGTGCGGTAAGGTTGGGCGTACCCTGGCTGAACAGCTTCAGGAAGAAGAATCTGATATTACCCTGATAGACATTTCTTCTAACGTAATCAACTCTCTTCAGGATGATATTGATGCCATGGGAATCGTCGGAAATGGTGCCAGCATTAATACTCTGATGGAAGCAGGAATTGAGAATGCCGATATTCTGATCGCAGTAACCGGCTCTGATGAGATGAATCTGCTGTGCTGTCTGATTGCGCAGAAAACAGGTCACTGCCACACAATTGCCCGCGTCCGTAATCCTATTTATGCTAAGGAAATCAGTTTTATTAAGAAACGTCTGGGTGTCACTATGATCATCAACCCGGAACTCGCAGCTGCTCAGGAGATTTCCCGTCTTCTGCGTTTCCCATCTGCGATCAAGATCGACACCTTTGCCAGAGGTCGTGTGGAAATGCTGAAATTCAAGGTTCTTCCGGAATTCGATCTGGATGGCATGGCCATTTCACGGATTACCGAAACTCTGAGATGTGATGTTCTGTTCTGTGCGGTAGAGAGCCGCGACCGCGTTTCTATTCCGGGTGGTAATTATGTTGTCCATGATGGAGATATGGTCTCTATTCTGGCATCACCGGTAAATGCCGCAGCTTTTTTCAAAAAAATAGGACTTAAGACCAATCAGGTAAAGAACGCGATCATCGTTGGCGGAGGAACTATTTCCTATTACCTTACAAAAGCTCTGTTAGATATGAACATTTCTGTTAAGATTATCGAAAAGAATGAGGCTCGCTGCGAAACCTTAAGTGACCTGCTTCCAGAGGCAACGATCATCAACGGTGATGGTACTGACCGTTCTCTTCTTATGGAAGAAGGTCTTGCACGCGCAGAAGCTTTTGTATCACTCACCAACATGGATGAGGAAAATGTTTTCCTGGCTCTTTTTGCCAAAACAATTTCAAAGGCAAAACTGGTTGCAAAGGTAAACAGACTTTCCTTTGATGATGTGATTGATAACCTTGATATTGGAAGTGTTATTTATCCTAAATATATTACCGCTGATTACATCCTGCAGTATGTGCGTGCCATGCAGAACAGTATCGGAAGTAATATCGAAACCCTTTACCACATTCTTGATAATCAGGCAGAGGCACTGGAATTTGCAATCCGCGAGAATTCACCGGTAGTTGGCATTCCGTTATCTGAACTGAACCTGAAAAAGAATCTTCTGGTCGGATATCTGAACCGAAACGGAAAAGTCAAGATTCCGCGTGGACAGGATACAATTCAGGTGGGAGATACCGTAATCATAGTAACTACTCACAAGGGTCTGCGTGATATTACAGATATTCTGGAAAAATAAAGGAGCCGGATTATGAACTATTCCATTATTATTTATATTATCGGGATGATTTTAAAGATTGAAGCAGCTTTTATGCTTCTTCCGGCAGTTACCGCCCTGATTTATCAAGAAACTTCCGGAGTTGCTTTTCTGATCACGATCGTTCTCTGTCTGGCTATCGGATTTCCGCTCACGCGCAAGAAACCGACACGTAAAGCATTTTACACAAAAGAAGGCTTCGTAACCGTAGCGTTAAGCTGGATCGTTCTGAGTATTATGGGTGCGATTCCTTTTGTGATCAGCCACAGTATTCCGAATCCTGTGGATGCTTTATTTGAGACTGTTTCCGGATTTACCACAACAGGAGCCAGTATTCTGAGTAATGTGGAAGCACTTCCTCATTGTATGCTGATGTGGCGAAGCTTCACTCACTGGATCGGTGGAATGGGGGTTCTTGTTTTTATCCTCTCTCTTCTGCCACTTACCGGTGGATATCACATGAATCTGATGAAAGCAGAGAGTCCTGGACCTTCCGTAAGCAAGCTTGCGCCGAAAGTACAGTCAACCGCTAAGATTCTGTACACGATCTACTTTGTAATGACTGTTATTCAAATCGTTTTACTTCTGATCGGAGGTATGCCGCTCTTTGATACAATATGTACTGCTTTTGGTACAGCAGGTACCGGTGGATTTGGTATCAAGAATGACAGTATGGCAAGTTACAGCACCTATCTGCAGGTTGTTATTACTGTATTCATGATCTTATTTGGTGTTAACTTTAATGCATACTTTTTTATTATCACCAAAAAATTTGCCCAGGCTTTCAAAATGGAAGAAGTACGATATTACTTTGGAATCATCGGCGTTGCAACTCTGATCATCACCTGCAATATCTACCATATTTTCGGCAGTGCAACCAGGGCCTTCCAGCAGGCAGCTTTCCAGGTTGGTTCTATTATCACAACGACCGGATATGCAACTACTGATTTCAATATGTGGCCGGAAATCTCACGAACGATTCTGGTGATACTGATGTTTATCGGTGCCTGTGCCGGAAGTACAGGTGGTGGTTTCAAAGTTTCCAGAATCCTGATTCTGTGCAAGACTGTCAGAAAGGAACTGCATATTTTCCTGCATCCTAACGCCGTAAAGAAAATAAAAATGGATGGCAAAGCCATCCCTCACGAAGTCGTTCGTTCTACGAATATTTTCTTTATTGTGTATGTGCTGATCTTCTCATCATCTGTTTTTCTGATTGCTTTTGATGACTTTGAACTGATCACAAATTTTACAGCAGTCGCAGCAACCTTTAACAACATCGGACCTGGTCTTGAGCTTGTCGGACCTACCGGAAACTTCTGTATGTTCTCCTGGTTTTCAAAGCTTATCCTTACTTTTGATATGCTTGCCGGACGTCTGGAGATCTTCCCACTGCTGTTATTATTTGTAAGAGATACTTGGAGGAAATTTTAATACATTGTTTTTTATGATGTGCGAGTTATATCGAGAAAATATTTTTTCTTTTTACATTATGTTCACATTTTTTTCACATTTATTAGATATAATAATGTTTAGAAAGACGATGAGTCTTTCTTATAAATATTTTTCTTTTTCATACGCGCCGGTACGAAAGTACCGGCCTCCTTCCATTTATGGGAGTTTTTTTATTTTACAGTTTTTTTTCGACTCCCTCATAATCAAATGCCGGAATGAAACTCTCTCTGGCAGTTTCCCCATCCTGAAAGAATCCGTTTTCAATTCCAATTTCAAACGCATAATCCAGAACTTTTTCATACTCTCTTTTTGTCACACGCCTGTTTAATTCCGTATACTCCTTTTGTTTGAAAATTGGTGTATATTGATTCATGATACTGATGTAAATCTGGTTTCCATATGTCTGGTGCAGAACTGTCAACGCTTCTTTTGAATTCTTCGTATGTCCCGGCAATATAAGGTGTCGGACAATCGTTCCCCGCCGGATATAACCATTCTCATCAAACTGCGCACTTCCTGTCTGTCGTAGCATTTCACCAATTGCACGCAATGCTGTTTGTGGATAATCCGACGCATGGGAATATTTTCGTGCCAGTTCACTTTGCGCGTATTTATAATCTGGCAGATATACATCTATGTATCCCTCCAGCATTTTCAATGCTTCTACACTCTCGTATCCACCGCAATTATAAACAGCAGGAAGATTCATTCCCTTTTCCTTTGCAATTTTCAATGCGGCAATAATCTGTGGAATATAATGTGTTCCTGTCACCAGATTTATATTGGCTGCTCCTTTCTCCTGAAGTTCCAGAAATATCTCTGCCAGTCTGTTTATTGTGATCTCAAGACCACTGTCACCAATGGCAATATCACGATTCTGACAAAAGCAGCAGCGCAGATTACATCCTGTAAAAAAGACTGCCCCGGAACCTCTTCTGCCAGAAATACAAGGCTCTTCCCACATATGCAGAGCAGCCCTTGCCACGCGCACAGTCTGATCCATACCGCAATATCCTGTTTTTCCTGCTGTCCGATCCGCATGACACTTTCTTGGACACAGGCAGCAATCTTTTAATATTTCCATATTCTCTCGTCCTTTGTGTAATGATACTCGTAATAAGTATACTACATCAAACAGACAATGTCAGGTGTCAAAATATGCAATGCGGTTTCATTCATATTTTACGATTTCTTTTTTCAATCTTTTCATGATTCTTTTTTCCAGTCGTGAAATATACGACTGAGAGATTCCCAAAAGATCCGCAACTTCTTTTTGCGTTTTCTCCATGCCATTATCCTTTCCCAGTCCAAATCTCAGACGTATGATAGTCTGTTCCCTTGGAGAGAGCTTACCAATGGCTTTCGCAAGCAAAGTGATTTCTACCTCATCCTCAAGACGTTTGGAAATTACATCTTCGTCTGTTCCCAGAATATCAGAAAGCAGCAATTCATTTCCGTCCCAGTCAACATTTAACGGCTCATCTATAGATACTTCCATCTTAGTCTTGCTGTTGCGCCGAAGGTACATCAGAATTTCATTTTCAATGCATCTGGAAGCATAGGTAGCAAGCTTAATATTCTTAACAGGATTAAACGTATTGATTGCTTTGATCAGTCCAATCGTCCCAATTGAAATCAGATCTTCTACCCCAACCCCGGTATTGTCAAATTTTCGTGCGATATATACGACAAGTCTTAAATTATGCTCGATCAGAACAGACTTGGCTTCTTCCTCCTGCCCTGTTCCAAGTTTCTGAAGTACAAATGCCTCACGCTGTGGCTCCAGCGGTGCAGGTAACACATCATTCCCGCCAATATAAAAAACATCTCCTGAACGGTTCATTACCATTCTTGACACTACCTGAAATGGATAACAGCCCATAGTCACAACCCCTCCCGTTAAAGTAATCTGGAATTCAAAAGTACGTCATATTCCTTACCAAAAGCGGATGTTTCAAATGAAAACGCAAATACTGGTCTGTCCACACAGATAACTTCCGTCGGAGTCTGAATACAAAGCTTTTCCAATGTGACAGCCAGCATCATCCCATGTTCCCTGCCTATACTGTGAAAAAAAATAAAATGAGGATTCAGGCCGACAGTTTCGGCTTCTTTTAATTCCTCCGGATTTTCTTTCAGATGTTTTAAACAGTTTACTGTTTCTTCTGAACATATTTCAGACAAAATCTCTGTCGTACCTACAGATACCGGTTTTCCGCTCACAGAATCTATGAGAAGATTTCCGGAATCATAAAATCCATAGAAGGAATATCCTTTTCCGCTGTAAAATATTGTTATCGGGTAGATATTCTTTGTCCGTATTCTTATAGAATCAGCCAGATATGACCATGCTGCGCTTCCAAACCATGTAGCTGTGCCAAGAATCAGAAACAGTTTAGGTGTCAGATTCTCTCCGGCAATCACTTCCCAAAATCCTCCGCATAAAAATGCAGCAAAGTATAATGTAAGAATCGCCTTTAGCAGCAAACCACCTTTTTTCAGATTACATCCGATCACCAGCATCCCCGCAGCACAGCCACCATGCAGCAGTACCAACGCCGGAAGGTAAATTTCAGACTTCAGATAAAAACGAAGATATATGATACCACAGGAAAATAACGCCCCCATAACAGCACCTGCAAATGCACGCTTTCTGTTTCCCGCGCATTTGAATAACGTTCCTATAAATCTGAGCAATATGTAATCTATCAGGAGATTTGTAAAGAAAACCACATCTATGTATATTTCGTAACGCATTTCCTGCCTCCGTCCGATACTGTTTCTTTCTCGCGCCAGCCACATTCCCCTGCTGTCTAATGCAATCTGTCTATTTTCATTTTCCGGCTTCTCCTTTACTTCGGTAAGTACTACTCATTATACGGAATCATCTGTGCGAATTTTGTCAAAAGAGTGTATCTGAGGCTTATAATTTATCGCATTAAATCGACGAAATTTTCTCTTTGGTTTTCTTGACATATGATTTAACTTAGAATAAAATGATAGATAATTTCTATGTATTACATGGGTGATTTTTATGATATTAAAATAAAACGGAGGATTTTAACATGAGTACAATTACAGGTCATACAGGTCTTACTGCGCTTTTAGGAAGCCCTGTGGCACACAGTATTTCGCCCTTAATGCACAATGAGGCATTTAGACTTCTCGAGCTTGACTATGTATATCTGTGTTTTGATGTAAATGAAGAGACACTTCCTGCGGCAGTTGCAGGATTAAGGACTTGCGGCATTCGAGGCTTTAACCTTACCATGCCGAATAAGAATAAGATTGTAGAACTTCTTGATGAACTCTCCCCTGAAGCTCAGCTGATCGGGGCTGTAAATACTGTATTAAACGATAACGGGAAGCTGATCGGATATAATACAGATGGCTATGGATTCATGCAGTCTGTACGTGATGCAGGGCATGATGTAACAAATAAAAATATCACAGTTATGGGCGTAGGTGGAGCTTCTATGGCAATCTGTGCTCAGTCTGCTCTGGATGGTGCCAGTTCCGTACATATCTTCGCACGCCGTACCAGCAGATACTGGAACCGTACTCAGAAATTTGCTGAGAATCTCACAGCCAAAACCGGATGCCAGGTCTGTCTTTTCGACAATGACGATCATACAGCTCTGAAGGATTCCATCGCACAGAGTTATCTGCTGATCAATGCAACTTCTGTGGGTATGGTTCCTGATATTGACGATACAATCATCAAAGACACATCTTTGTTCCGTCCGGGACTTGTAGTAGCTGATGTTGTCTATGAGCCGCAGGAAACCCGACTTCTCAGGGAGGCCAAGGCTGCCGGCTGCCAAACTTTCAACGGAATGTATATGCTTCTTCACCAGGGTGCAAAAGCATTTAAAATCTGGACAGGACAGGATATGCCTGTTTCCATCATTAAAGAAAAATATTTTTCTGTAAAATAATCCTTTTTATTATAGGCTATAAAAATCGTCTAATAGAAACATGATTCTTATATATTTCATTTTGTTTTGAAATATAGCAGTTTTTAAAGATAAAAAACGTCATAAAATGATATAAACTCCGATTAGGGATAATATCATTTTATGACGTTTTTCAATTAACTATTACACTGTTTTTTCCGTATTATTTTACCTCTGAATTTTCTAAATTCACATATTTCCCATTATTTTATCTTTTATAATTGCAAGAATTTCCCTTGGAATATATATCAGTAGTCTCCAGGAACGGTATCTGGAAGGAATCGGATAAATTTCTTTGCATCCACATTTTCTGCCGATAGCTGTTCCGCGAAATACATGAAAGTTATTCGTGACAACTCCCACTGAATGATCCAGACCGATCAATGCCAGACTGAATCTCAGGTTCTCTGTCGTACTGGTGGATTTTTCTTCTAAGATCAGACGGTCTCTGGTAATTCCATGCTCTGTCAGATAATTACACATTGCCTGAGCTTCCGTAATTGCTTCTCCCTCACCTTTTCCACCTGATAATACAGCTTTCGTATCAGGATTCTCTTCCAGATATTGCAAAGCCCTCCTGGTGCGTTCCAGAAGGGCTAATGTAAGCCGAGTGCCTTCTACATGGGCACCAAGCACGATAATATATTCCAGATTCGGATGCTTACGCATTCTTTCCGCAGCAGTATTTATATTTCTTACCGCTTCCGCATGGACACGGATCGTTACGTCCGATTTTCTTAGCTTTTACAACTGTTCCTGATTTCTTCTGTTCAAGATACAGTTCTTTTCTCTTCTCAGGTGTGAAAATTGCATCCCACTGTGGCAGTTCATACAGCCAGTCAGCTCTTGCATCTACCATGTTCTTGTAAAGAAGTTCTTTGTCGAAACACAGAGAAACTTTTGTGTTCTCATCCATTGTCTCGATCGGGTTCGGAATCTTTAAACTGTCATTGATTCCATCAAGGAAACCAACCATTGTCAGAACTTCCTGTCCATATTTCTCAGCCAGTTCTTTAACTGTACCGGTTACTACCTCGTCCGGATTAGTAAGAAGCTGCTCATAAATTCCTTTTTCAATATTAAAATAATTTGCCCAAAATCTCTGAAGTTTATTACGGTCTGCCTGCTGATCATAGGCGATGGAACGCCACTGCTCTAAGATTGTTTTATCGCTCATTTCCTTTAATCCTCTTTTCCAATATTTCATAGGTATTATGCCTGTGTGGAAACATGTGGAAAATTTTCCTCTCACAAGCTTTATTATTATACCATCTTTTTCATAAAAATACAAACCATATTCTTTGTATTTTTGGTGAATTTTATTTCACGCCCAGCTTCTCCAGTTCTGCTGCTGCCTGTTTGAAAGACTCAAACTGAATCGCATGAATTCCCTGTTTACGTGCTGCTTCACAGTTTTCTTTTCTGTCATCCAGAAATACAGATTTCTGCGGATCAAGATTATAACGTTTGATGAGTGTCTGATAGATATCCGGCTCCGGTTTGATCTGTTTCACCTGGCAGGAGAATACTGCTCCGTCTACATATTTGAGAAATGTAAGTTCTTCCTCTGTTTTTTCCAGTGTATAAGTTGCATAGTTTGAAAGAATATAGACATGATATCCCTTATCTTTCAGATATCGTACCCAGGTTTCCGCATAATCCATTCTCTCAATTGTTTCACCGGAGCGGCGCATTACTTCACGGATATCATCTGCATATTCCGGTGCATCTTTTATCATCTTATCCACGTAATACTGCTCATCTTCACTGCTTCTGTCTCTTTCATTCCAGGTTTCACTCTCAAAAACCGCCTTCGCAATCTTGTCTCTTTTCTCTTTCGGGAATCCAAAACTGTCCAGATATTTTTCCCATTCAAATTTTACAAGAACTTTACCTACATCAAAAATAATATTTTCCATATCAGATTCCACCACTTTCTTATTTTTATTCAATAGCTTATACACCATCCATATTGCATAGGCAAGTATGGGAACCATGATAGCCACTGCAAGAGAGGCTTTAAAATAGTTCTGGGAATTCTCCCCGCTTCCAAATGCAAAAAACATTGGTAAACAGCAGGCAAGAAGCAGGATTACGATTGCAATCCATGCACCTGCTTTCTTTAATTTGTTATTATCTTTCTTCATAATCCTCCTGATTTATCTCAAACAAATACTGGCAATCCTCTTTGCCACATATCTCTGTATAAAATACACGCCGGAGAAACTCCCCGGCGTATAGTCATTTTTATTTATTTCTGTAAATAATATCGTCACGTCCCGGACCATTAGAAATCATTGTAATCGGGAATCCGATATGTTCCTCTACGAACTCAACATATTTTCTGCAGTTCTCCGGGAGATCTTCATATTTCTTGATTCCACGGATATCGCATTTCCATCCCGGAAGAGTTTCCAGAACCGGTTTTGCTTTCTCAAGCAGTGTAGTAGTCGGGAAATCTGTAGTTACTTTACCGTCGATCTCATATCCTGTGCATACCGGAATCTCATCAAGGTATCCAAGAACATCCAGAACTGTGAAAGCAACATCTGTTGTTCCCTGAAGACGGCAGCCGTATTTAGAAGCAACACAGTCAAACCATCCCATACGTCTCGGACGACCTGTAGTAGCGCCGAATTCACCGCCGTCACCACCGCGTCTTCTCAGTTCATCTGCTTCTTCACCAAAGATCTCAGAAACGAATGCACCTGCTCCTACTGCACTTGAGTATGCTTTACATACAGTAACGATCTGTTTGATCTCGTATGGTGGAAGACCAGCTCCTACTGCACCGTATCCTGCCAGGGTGGAGGAAGAAGTAACCATCGGATAAATTCCGTGATCCGGGTCTTTCAGAGAACCAAGCTGTCCCTCAAGAAGCACTTCCTTACCTTCTTTTAATGCGTTCCACAGATACAGGGAAACATCACATACATATGGCTCAACCATTTTCTTATATTCCATCAGTTCTGCAAACAGTTCATCCACCTTAAGGAGTGGTTTGTGATATAAATGCTCAAGAAGAATATTCTTTGTTTCGCATACACTTGTAAGTTTTTCTTTCAGATGTTCTTCATCAAAAAGTTCGCTTACCTGGAAACCGATTTTTGCATATTTGTCAGAATAGAAAGGAGCAATACCGGATTTAGTAGATCCGAAAGATTTACCACCCAGACGCTCTTCTTCATACTGGTCAAAAAGGATATGATATGGCATAACCATCTGCGCTCTCTCGGAGATAAGAATCTTCGGAGCCGGAACACCTCTGCTTACTACTTCATTGTACTCTTTAAAAAATACCGGAATATTCAGTGCAACACCGTTTCCGATCACGCTTGTAGTGTGATTGTAGAATACACCTGATGGCAGAGTATGAAGAGCAAATTTACCATAGTTATTTACGATTGTATGGCCTGCGTTTGCACCACCCTGAAATCTTACGATAATATCAGCTTTTTCAGCGAGCATATCGGTAATCTTACCTTTACCTTCGTCTCCCCAGTTAGCACCAACAACTGCTTTTACCATTATATATTTTCCTCCTGTTTTTTGCATAACAGCACCGGGGTCATAAAGATCCCGGCACAGCAACATTTTATCTTTTTTATTACGATCGTGTCTATATATCAGACATTAATCTCAGCTTTAACTCCCAGAAGTTCTTTATGGGAATCCAGAATCGGCTGAACTACTTCATTCACAAATCTCTCAGTCTGCTCTTTGGCACGTCCGATGTATTTCTTAGGATCCATGGACTTCTGAAGATCTTCCAGAGAAAGGTTGAATGCAGGATCTGCCGCGATCAGTTCGAGCAGATTGTTATCCTTACCCTCTACTTTTACAGTCTTACCTGCTTCCATAGAAAGCTCACGGATACGCTCATGAAGTTCCTGACGGTCACCACCTGCTTTTACAGCGTCCATCATGATATTCTCCGTAGCCATAAACGGAAGCTCAGCCATCATGTGTTTCTCGATAACCTTCGGATAAACAACCAGTCCGTCTACAACATTCAGACAGAGATCCAGAATTCCGTCGATTGCAAGGAATCCTTCCGGAATGCTCAGGCGCTTGTTTGCAGAGTCATCCAGAGTTCTCTCAAACCACTGAGTAGCGGATGTGATAGCCGGATTAAGGGCATCTACCATCACATAACGTGAAAGGGACGCAATACGCTCACTTCTCATCGGATTTCTCTTATAAGCCATTGCAGAAGATCCGATCTGGGATTTTTCAAATGGTTCTTCTACTTCTTTCAGATGCTGGAGAAGACGGATATCATTTGACATCTTGTGCGCACTTGCTGCGATTCCTGCAAGAATATTAGCCACACGAGTGTCTACCTTACGGGAATATGTCTGTCCGGATACCGGATAGCATTCCTTGAATCCCATCTTCTTCGCGATCATCGGATCAATCTTATCGATAGTCTCCTGATCTCCGTCAAAGAGTTCCAGGAAACTTGCCTGTGTTCCGGTTGTTCCCTTAGATCCGAGAAGTTTCATTGTTCCAAGAACATACTCCAGATCCTCCAGGTCAAGAAGAAATTCCTGTGTCCAGAGTGTTGCACGTTTACCAACTGTTGTCGGCTGTGCAGGCTGGAAATGTGTGAAAGCCAGAGTCGGCTGTTCTTTATATTTATCAGCGAAAGCAGAAAGTTCAGCAATAACATTGACCAGTTTCTTGCGAACAAGCTTTAATGCCTCTGTCATTACAATAATATCTGTATTATCACCTACATAACAGGAGGTTGCTCCCAGATGGATGATTCCTTTTGCCTTAGGGCACTGTACACCGTATGCATATACGTGAGACATAACATCATGACGTACCTGACGTTCTCGTTCTTTGGCAACGTCATAGTTGATATCCTCTGCATGTGCTTTCAGTTCATCGATCTGCTCCTGTGTAATGTTAAGACCAAGCTCTTTCTCTGTCTCGGCAAGTGCGATCCAGAGTTTTCTCCATGTGCGGAATTTCATATCCGGAGAAAAAATATACTGCATTTCTTTGCTGGCATAACGTTCTGATAAAGGACTTACATATCTGTCTGTACTCATCTTCACTCTCCTGTTTCTTAATAGGATTTTTATCCTTTTTATTTCGCTTCAATACACAGCTTTAAGTTTTTTCACTGCGTACGTTGAAATTATATAACATCATTCTTCTAAAAGCAACCACAAAAAACTCATCCCTGATGGAATTTGCCAAGAAATTCTTTCATTCGGGCATGTTCTGACGCAAATACCTCCTGCGAACTTCCTTCAACAGCGATCAGTCCTTTATCCATGAAAATAATATGATCGGAAATATCTCTCGCAAATGTCATCTCATGGGTAACGATTACCATAGTAATGTGCTCTGCTGCCAGATCCTTGATAACTTTAAGAATCTCTCCTGTAAGCTCCGGATCAAGCGCCGATGTAGGCTCATCAAAAAACAGAATCTTTGGATTCATGCATAATGCACGCGCAATGGAAACTCGCTGCTGCTGTCCACCGGAAAGCTGGAATGGATATGCATTTTCTCTGTCGGCAAGTCCCATCTGTTTCAGCAGCACTCTTGCCTGCGCATATACTTCTTCTTTCTTTCTCTTCTGCACTCTGATCGGCGCATCTGTAATATTTTTTAATACGGAAAAGTGTGGAAAAAGATTGAAATTCTGGAATACCAGTCCCACATCTCCCTGCTTGACGATCTCACCACTATCCGGTGTTTCGAGTCCTGTTGCACAGCGAAGAAGTGTAGATTTACCGGAACCTGACGGACCGATAATACTTAATACTTCTCCCTCTTCTACCTGAAGCGAAATATCCTTTAACACTTCAAGACTTCCAAAACTCTTTTTTATGTGTTTCATTTCAAATAATACCATGTCAAGTATTCCTCTCAAATATGATACTTCATTACTGTTCACTCGTAACTGTTCACACGCTACTATCCCGCGAGGTGTTTTGGCATGAAAATGCCAAAATTCCGAGACATACAAGCCAAAATTCCATTGCCGCAGGCAATTTGGAATGAATTTTGGCTACGTTACTGAGAACGGAGTGAACAGTAACGTTCACTCCGCGCCCGGTGATTCAGAAAGGTTTCCTATGAACAGGTAAGCTTTCTGATCAGCGATAATAGTTTAACTTCTTCTCAATCTTATCCATCACGATTGCAACCAGAAGATTAAAGATAAAATAGAAAACTGCCGCGATCACAAATGGCATCATCGTTGTCTGCGCACTTGCGATCTGCTTTGCAATCGTAAACATTTCGGCGACCGCCACAACGAAAGCTAAGGACGTATCCTTTACCAATGTGATAACCTCATTTGTCACAGACGGAAGAATTCTCTTTATCACCTGCGGCAGAATAATTCTGAAGAAAGTCTGTACCTTACTGTATCCAAGAATCTTCGCAGCCTCATACTGTCCTGCCGAGATAGATTCGATTCCACCTCTGTAGATTTCTGCAAAATATGCAGCATAGTTAATACTAAACGCGATAAATACAGCGATCAGGCTGTATCCCATAGAAATACGGATTCCAAAAATAAAATACGGTCCGAAATATACAACCATCAACTGCAGCATTAACGGCGTTCCTCTCATAACAGATATGTAGGCAGACACGATTCCACGAATCACCGGATTCTTAGCCATTCTGCCAAAGCAGATCAGAAGTCCCAGTGGAAGTGAAAAAATCAATGTCACTACAAAGATCTCCACAGAAACTACCATACCACTGGCAAGCTGCTGCAGCATTACACTTAAAGACATATCTTTTCCTCCTAAGAAATTTCTCCTGTACAGTAAGAAAAGAGGGTGCACAAAATGTACCCTCCATTCCTTTTATAATACAGACAGCTCTGTACAAGTCTGTCCTCTTGTATCTTTATCAGCTACCATTCACTCCGTAAACAATCACCTTTATCATTCACTTCATGAACAATATTTTTTATTCCGCATCTTCTGCTGTATCTTCTTCAGAAGTCTCAGCCTCAGAAGTATCTTCCTCTGCTGCATCATCTTTCTTGTCTGCGGATTCTTCATCATCACTTCCAATACAAAGCATATCTGCAACTTCGTATTTCTCTGCCAGTTTGTCAACTTCGCCAGCGTCATAAAGTTTAAGAACTTCAGCCCATACAGTGTCTTTCAGTTCATCATTGCCTTTCTTGAAGCCGATTCCGTACTGCTCGCTCTGGATTGGCTCATCAAGGATTACGTATTTACCTTCTTCTCTCTGAGAAAGCTGATATTTGGCAACACCGATGTCAACTGCAATCGCATCTGCCGCACCGGAATCCAGATTCATAAATGCTGTATTATAATCAGGGTTCTCTGTCAGTGATCCAAAGCTTGCTGTCAGATCTTTATTATCATCGCTGTTTAAAGCATCCAGTGCTGCGGAAGCTGCCTGAACAACAACATTCTTGCCTGCCAGATCGTCTAATTTCTCAATCTTAGAATCAGCAGCTACAACCATAACCTGCTCATTATTCAGATATGGATCAGACCATGTATAATCATCTTCACGTCCATTGATTGTGAATCCATTCCAGATACAGTCGATAGAACCAGAATTCAGCTCCATATCCTTAGAATCCCAGTTGATTGGTTTCTTTACAAGTTCCCATCCGAGATTGTCACATACTTCCTGTGCAAGATCGAGGTCGAAACCAACATAATCTCCATTATTGTCTTTATATCCGAAAGGAGGATACTCTGCGTCAAATCCTACAGTTAATGTCTTGCTGTCAGCATCTGCATATACAGAAACAACACCTGTCATCATAGAAGCTGCCATAACTCCTGCCATGAGTACTGCTAAAGATCTCTTTTTCATGATAAATATCTCCTCTTCATCTGTTTTGTTATTTACCACACAGCCACTCTACCATGTGAAAGTATGTTTTAATCCTAACACACCCATCCACTCCTGTCAAGCGCAAGTTACTGGGTTACTGTTCACTGTGTTCTCAGTAACACGCTTCGCGATGCACAGAATTTATGCTATTCGCATAAATTCGCGCGGTATGTCTCGGGTTTTCTGTGACCTTCGCTCACAAAAAACACCTCGCGGGATACTACCTGTGAACAGTAACGTTACTGGCACTTTTCATTATCTCACCTTACATCATTATTGTACAAAGGATGATTCTCAGTCATTGAAAGCACTGCCTGTCACGATCCCGTACTTCTGTGATATTCTTTCATAAGTTTCTCCAGAAGTGCATCCAGATTCTCTTCATCTATCTTCTTCTCGGGTACACTTGCAAACGTCTTCATAGACTCCTGGATTTCCTCTTTGATATCTTTCTTTACTTTATCATCCACGCCAAGTTCTTCCATGACTTTATCATAGTCTGTCTTATCGTGAATGCTGGCATACGTTGTCACATACGCCTTCAGCGCTTCTGCCGACTGGCTCTCTTTATATGCCTGCAAAAAACATTCCTGTGCCTTCTCCATCTGGAAAAGGTAGCTGTACGCACAGCCAAGGTTATATCTCACTGCAACCGCAAAATCTTTTCTCTGCTGATTCAGGTCATCTCTTTCCAGAATCTTCTGGTACACCTGGATTGCATTTACATACATTCCATTCTCTACCAGAGCATCTCCTTTTCTCTTCTGCCGGACTGCCTGGCGTTCTTTTCCAAAATCTGCAAGACAGATGTTAAAACTCTTCATCTCTTCGTATGTCAGATAATTGATTTCTTTGAAAATCGGATAAACCATATCTTCTATACTTACATTTCTCTCCAGATTCTGTTTCAGCTTCGCTGCCAGATGTGGAAGTTCCAGTTCGTCCCGGATCCAGCTGCATAATTCTTCATTAAATATCGTATGGTCAGCCAGGTAAAGATTATGATAAAGATAATAGCACAGTTCCTCTATAGAATAGATATTCATACTGATGTTCTCTATATAATAAGGACGTTCTGCTTTTTTTGTCTGGCATAAAATATATCCGCTCATTCGTCCATCTCCTTTACCATTCCACTGTCTCTGTCCAGGTCTTACCGCTGGAAGGGAACAATTCTCCAAATCCCAGATCGGTTACTGTCACTTTACATTCTGTTGCTGAAATATACTGTAATTCCAGTAAAAGTCTGGTCGTTTTATTCGGGCGCAGAGGAATACCAGGCAGCATCATACCTACCTTTCTCTTCTCCGGTCTGTCATAAGTGCTTACCGTAAACACCAGTTCCTCTGTATCATCAAGAATAATTTCGCAGGATGATTTACTGTCATACCAGTTATTCCCGGCCTCGATCATCGGATAATATGTCGGAGATCCCATTACTCTCATTTCCATTCCGACATCGGCCATCACAAGGTTATCACTTAAGAAACGATAACCTTTCAATGCCTTATTCTCCGTTCTCTCTTTGCCGGCAGAGCACGCTCCTTTTGCAAAAAGATTATTTCCATAGAAAACTTTTCGCTTCTGATAACATAACAGTCTGACAGACTGTTCTGCCCAGTCCTGGGAAAATCCCTCTCCTGTGATCTGAATACTGGAGAACAAATCTTTTCCAAGTGTTTTCTGGACGAATTTACAGAATTCAGAATCTCTTTCCTGTCCGTCAGCAGGAAGTGTTGTTTCCACAGCCTCTTCCAGCTTTACAGTCACCGGTTTTGTCGCACCATTCATCGTCATCTTACGGAAAGATACGCTGTCCGGTTTAAATGCATACCAGGCAACACTGCGGTTCCATGTTTCTCTTTTCTGGGATAACACATAGTAATAGAAACTTTCCCCGTAATCCAGAAGCATATATTTCTCATGTGGAAATCCCAGCGATTCAAATGCCTTCTGGAAATTCTCTACCTGAATCTCTGTCAGATGTGGCAGTGTCACTGCCACACATTTTATATTCTTGACCAGATCTGCTACTCCAAGAAACTTAAGCATTCCCTGCAAGAACTGTGCAAGAATTTCCCATGGTGCAAGCTTTCTTCCTTCTGACAATACGAAATCCTTTTTCTCGCAGATTCCATAGACATCATCAATCATGATTCCGCCCTTTTCGCGGGCAAAGTATTCAGCCTCCAAACCCACACAGTAATCCTTCTGTTCAGGTCTGTAACATACACAGCTTGGGGCTTCATACTGATTTCCGCCAGCCTTCATGGAAAGAGATCTTGCCTCATCTCCCTTGCGGTCATAATAACATATCTGAGAATATTCTTTACCAAAATCAATTCCAACGATTAAATCACGAATTTCGTTCATCTGTTCCTCCTGGTTTCAGGGTTATCTGTTCCTGTTCTTCTTTTTCGATCACGAACATATTCTGTACGTACTGTTCCTGGCGAAGATAATTCTTTACCTGAGAAAGCACTTCCTTACTCTTATCCAGTCTTCGTGCAGAAAGCATCTGGTTAATCATATGATACTTGCTCACAGGAGCACCCTCAACCTTACTCATAGTGATCACGCGTTCCTGTGTTTCATTTACCTGATCTCCCACTTCTGATCTGAAATAATATCTCAGAGTTTCGCCATAAAACAAAGTGAACGCCTTCGCAAAAATACCTTCATACAGATTGCGGAGCGGCTCTGTCTGGTATTTCACCTGATTTCCAAGCCCTGCATCAAGTGCATAATATAAGGTTACTTTTGCAGATGGGTTTGCATGATACTCCACAAAAGTCTTGTCATCCAGCTGATATGGACTGAGAATAGATACCGGAAGTTTCTTAAAGAACGCAAAGCACATATCTTTTTTTATACATTCCTGCAGGATTTCTCTGGCATTTTCCAGCTGTTTTTCTTTCAGGTTCTTCTCCTTTGAATATGCCTCCAACAGTGCAAGACTGCATACAAAATCAACCGGACTCTTTTGTTCATATGCATTCTCCAGTTGACTTCTCACGAAAATACTCATTGGATATTCTCTTACAAATGTTCCAAATGCCACCTGTGTAAGATATGCCCCTGCTATGTTTTCTTTTCCGCTGTGATGTACGTAATCTTCAAAGACTTTCTCTCCTTCTTTACGGTAATCAGCTGTAAACATCAGTAACTGAAGGAGTTTTTCCTCAAGCTCATACGTATCCATCTCGAAGCCCTGTGCACTTTTCCAGACAGATATCAGCTCATCTATCGGACCATATCTGTAATCCATCAAATATCTCAGAATCACTTCGTCATATTTTCCATGTCTGTAAACATCAGATGCAAGTGCAATCAGTTCATCATCCTCTTTCATCTCACATCGTGTCAGCATTCTGCTGATAAGCTTCAACTGACTTTCTACGCGGATTCCCTCGTATCCAAATTTAGAAACAACCACCATTGCCTGCTGATACAGTCCCTTTGCGATCAGCACTTCCAGAAGCCCTGTTCTGTCCACCTGGGCATATTTTTCGTAATCCATTTCTCTCAGATACTCATCCGTCACATCATCTTTGATATGTTCTGAATAGTAAGAAAGTAGTTTCTCTCTGACAGCTCTCTGGTATTCGTCTGAGAATTCCTCTGTATCCGGAATCCTCTGGAATGCTTTCAGATTATCCTGACTGGCTTCGGTATTCTCACTGCAATGAAGCACCAGTCCCGGTTCTTCTATATCAAAGGCAAGAACCTTATCTATCAATTCCCGTTCATCAAACAGTTTCTTGATATTATAATCTACTGTTGAAGCATATCGTCTCTGGTTTGCGTCTTGAAACAGGATCACAGCATCATCCGTATAAATTCTCGGATATGCCACACCCTGCATACATGGATAGATTTCTTCTGTCCGAAGCTGCTCATGACGTACGATCACATATCGTATTTTCTTGTCATCACAGTAAAGTCTGTTCGTAAACATCTTTCCGGCAATCAGAGAGGCCTGTCCCTCTGTTTTTGGATTACTTAAAAATTCCTGATAAAGAACCGCATAGTTCTCATTCATCTTTCCTTCTTTTGCCTTACGCATGGCAAAGACCTTCATGTGATCGCTGTAATCCGCATATGTCTGTGGCTGACGTCCTCTGTTACCCACGATACTTGCATAAATAAATGCTTTTTTATCATCACCAAGTGATGTGTTATTATATGTGAAATACATCAAAAGAGGTTTCGGAAGTTCTCTTTGATAGGAAGTGTCCATAGTCTCCACATAATACTCATATAATCTCGTCAGACGGATTCCCTTCTCCACTGCCAGTGAAAACCATCTGAAATACTCTTGTTTTCTTGGGTTTCCAAGCATGATATATCTGCAGATAGCTTCCAGGGTATCATCTGATTCAAAAGCATCATAACCCATCGCCAGTGCTCTGTACATACTTGTGTTAAACTCTCTCTCATATCCTGTAAGATAGGCAAATCTCATCACAAGTTCTTCCGTCAGAAGACCTTTCTCTCCTGCAAACAAGAACACCTGTGTCCAGAAACTGCTCATTCTGTGGAGAAGTGAAGTATCACTGCTGATGTAATTCCATGCTTCCAGATACAGGAAAGGACTTCTGCATCCCTTCTCAAAAAGTTCTTCCATCATAAATACAAGTCTTGATGAAGAACCTTTCTCTTCAACAGTTACTTCCTGCCAGAGTTTAAAGAGCAGGAAACTATCCTCTTTCTGTAAAAAGAAGCTGCGCAGACGTCTTGCCGCCTGTTCTCTGTCTTTATGCAATCCGGTAAGAACGCAAAGGTAGAGATATACTCCTGCCAGTTCCAGATTCTCCCTGGAAAAATTCTGATGTTTAAATTTCTTAAGGATTTCCTTTGCCTGTTCTTCCTCTCCTTCCATATGAAGAATATATGCTTCATACATCTGGTATTCCGGATAATCACAGCCCTCTTCCTTCAGCTGATTAAGTACAAATCTGCTACTGCCGATCCAGGTCTTACCATCCATTCTCTTACAGGAATATTCCAACAGATCCCGCATCAGTTCCAGCTTGTGGCGTTTGACATGAATCTCTGTCTTAAGCTGCACCTGCGGCTCCATTGATGCGGTAATCTGATAGACCAGCTGCTGATAAGGACTCTTTACAATGATCTCACCAAACTGGCATCCTTTTTTGAGCTTCTCTTTGTGTATCACATATTCTACCTGATAGTAGCTGCCTATGAAATCTTCATCTGTAACCACATGTCTGGTAACTTCCAGAAAATCTCCCTTTGCCTCAACGTCCAGTCTGAGATGTCCCCATCCGTTCTTTCTTACAGCAAATGATTCACGTACAGATTCATTAATATCATAAAAGCTGTTATGGTCTGCCTTTAATTCAATTTTTACAGCTTCCTTCCTGCCCGTCGCAACAAGAAATTCCTCTACATTCTGAAATGTCACAGGCTGTTTGGAAAGTCCTTTATAAAGGGCTTTCTCCTTCCTGCCGGCATCTTTTAAAAGAAGTTCAAATTTATGATCTGTAAAAATACGGTATGCTTCTTTAAAATCGTCTTTCGCAATATTGACAAACGTATCCACATCCGGAACTTCGCCGGCTATGCTCTTAAGTTCTGTTTTCTCTGCCTGGATTGCAAATGGAAGCTTATATTCTCCAATATTTGTAGTAAAGCAAATCCATCCTTCATGTTTCTCACCAGGACGCATTCCCATACCGTCTATCCCATACTGCAGTCTCACAGTCGTCCCCGAAAACTTCTCTGTTCCAGGTACAACACGCCTGTTGGAAGAAGTAATATATCCTCTGATCTTTTCGTTATCCTCTGTTCCGAAATACAGTTCTCCTTTATACACTTCTCCCGCTTTCAGCGTTACTTCTATCTTATCCTGTGAAAAAAGAAGCTGTGGCTGCTCATGTCTGAATTTTCCGCTTAATAGTTCTTCTATCGTCTTTTTCAAAATTGTCCACCTTATATCCTTGCTTAAATTACTAAGCTGCTGTTCGCTTTATGACCAATACATAGTTATTTTGAAAATGATGTACCAGTAACGTCACAAAGCCTATTGCGTTTAATTATACACCACAAACTGTATCCGCGCAACAGCCCTCACCTTGGGATTTTCGTGAATAATTTTTATTCGTTACCGGATACACAGCAAATAGCAGCCGTTATTTTATTTATTATTGCACGAAGCCAAATTGTCTTATATAATAGTTTATATCTTATAATTGAGACAGGTAATTCTTCTGAAATAATCTGTTTTATCAGAAACAAGCGCGTCAAAAACCTGTTTCATACAGGCGGGCGAAATGGTCTGCTTAATCACTCAGACAACGGAGGTATCTTATGAAAAAGCTAAAAGTATTTTCAATCTCTGCAATTTTTATTGCTATCTGCTGCTCCCTTTTCTTTTCAGCTTCAGTTTTTGCAGCATCGAAATACCGCGACAAGTTCAACCGCAAGCCCAGTGGAAATATCTACTATTATGATGAAAACGGACATACTGTAAAGGGATTCGTCACGATCCGCGGAAAGAAATACTACTTTAATGAAAAAGGAATCCAGCAGAATGGCTGGCAGAAAATAAAAGGCGACTATTATTTCTTCCAGATTCGCAGCGGAAGTGCTGCTTCCATGGTAACTTCCCAGCGTGTTAATGGCATTTATCTTACAAAAAGTGGAAAGGCCCGCTATAACAGTGAAGAAAAACGAAAACTAAATCTCATGGTTACCGCCAATCAGGTAATGCATCATGTAACAAAGAAAAATATGTCCAAACCGGAAAAATTGTGGAGATGCTATCTGAAGGCAGTCAGCTACGGATACGGCGGAACCGGCAACGACTATGATTTCCGCTATTATTATTCAAACTGGGATGTCAGCTATGCAGAGGATATGTTCTATCGAGGACATGGCGACTGCTTTGCTTTCGCATCCGCATTCGCTTACCTTGCAAATGCTGTTGGATTCGAAGCCAAAGTTATTTCCTCCGGCGGACATGGATGGGCAGAAATAAAAGGCGCAGTCTGTGATCCAAACTGGGCCAAGGGCACCGGAAATATTGAAAGATATTATCGAATGAGCTATGATCTAAGCGGTGTGGACGGACGCCCTTATTATAAAGGAAACAGAGCTTACGTAATTACAATCTAAGCATCAAAAAAGTTTCGGACAAACCTGTCGCCCAGGTTCTCCGAAACTTTTTTACTTTACTTCCTCCCCATGTTCATCAGACGAAATACCTGTTCCACAGTATCTGTCATATTAGCTTTTGCATTTTCAGGTTTCATGGCTTCTTCTAATGTTACCACCCCTCTAAGAATCGGGAAGAAGGCATCGATTCCGTTCTGATTACATGCAACTGCTTCTTTTGTAACGCTTCCTGCGAAAGCAATGACAGGAATATCATGTTTTTTTGCAAGACGCGCTACTCCGACAGGGGCTTTTCCCATCGCTGTCTGTCCGTCTAATCTGCCTTCTCCTGTAATTACAATATCTGCATTTTCCATATATTTTTCCAGACAGGTTTCTTCTAACACAATCTTAATTCCCGACTCCAGAACCGCATTTGTAAAACTTAAGAATGCAAAACCGAGTCCTCCTGCTGCACCTGTTCCCGCCTGATTTACATTGGCTTTTGTAAATTTCTTTTCAACCAGTTTGGCATAGTGTTTCAGCCAGTTATCCATCTGCATGATCATAGACGGAGTTGCACCTTTCTGTGGTCCATACACAGCACTGCAGCCATTCTCTCCGCAAAGAATATTGGTGACATCACAGGCAACCCGGAACTCACATTCTGCCAATTCAGGAAGTACATATTCATCTGTAATCTCTTCCAATACTTCAAGACCCCTCGCCCCAAAGGGAACCTGTTTTCCTTCTTTATTAAGAAATCCATATCCTAGCGCCTGAAGCATTCCAACTCCACCATCATTGGTTGCACTGCCGCCAATTCCTACGATAAAGCGTCTGCATCCTTTGGCAATCGCATCTTTGATCACTTCACCAACTCCATAAGTCGTCGTGTAAAGCGGATTTCTTTTTTCATCCGGAACAAGGGTGATTCCCGCTGCGCCTGACATTTCAATTACTGCTGTATGACTGCTTTCAATGATTCCATACTCACAATTTACCGGAATTCCAAGAGGTCCTGTTACCATTACATTCTGTGTAACTCCACTCATACCGCTTACCAATGCCTCGACAGTTCCCTCTCCTCCGTCTGCCAGAGGTCTTACTACGATTTCCGCATCCTGTCCATGAACTCTGCGGATTCCGTCAGCAATGGCATAGCCAGCTTCCATGGAGCTTAAGCTTCCTTTTAAAGAATCGATTGCAATTACCGCTTTCATACTTCATCTTCTCCTTTTGTATTCCTTTGGTAATATCTTACAACCAAGACCAGACAGATTCCAAATTACTGTCTCACCAATCTTACGGTTTCCTATGATTCCTACTGTCATGTCATGGAGTTCTTTTTAACCTATTAATACCTTTTTCCCCTGAAAAGCAAAACCGTAGCACCGTATTCTCTCCTGTTTTATTCCTCTTGCCTCCAGTTCACTAATATAATATTTATCCTGTATTTGTTTTTTTGCCGCTTTTACAGTGTCTTCCAATGTAGGTTCTCCAGCTTCGCATACTTTAAATTCCAGTTTTATCTACAAGAAAACAGTTATTTTCTCTGATGTATGCAAAATCCTGCGCTCCCAGGGATACCGTCTGTCTCAAAGTGATTACCTCCATCTGAAAATCATGTATCAGGCAGACTTCTCGTCTATCCGTTACTCATTTTATTTAGTTTAACATGAAGCAACAGGCAAAACAAGTTATTGTCAGTCTTTATAAATAAAATTACAAATGGGTAATTGCCGGACTCGTAAACACAGGTTAAAACAACTCACTAATCACTTCCTGCACTGTCTCCAGCCGGTCTGCTTTCCATGCTTTCGCACCGCAGAACAACAATCCATCATCCACATTTCCTTTTACTGCATTGATCAGGCCATCTGTAATGCAATATGGAATTTCTTTTGGGCTGCATTTTACCAGGCATCCATGACATGGGCTGTGTGATATCTGTTCACCTCTCATCACACGTTTCATAAATTTGTTCATAATTGCACGTCCAGGCATTCCTACAGGGCTTTTTACAATGGCAATATCTTCTTTTCTGGCATTTAAGTGCGCTTCTTTGTACCGGATATCTGCATCACATTCTTCTGTTGTTATAAAACGGGTAGCTACCTGGACTCCATCCACTCCCAACGCAGCTACTTTCTGCACGTCTTCTTTATCGCAGATTCCACCAGCTACAATTACGGGAACTTCTGTCTGATATTTCTCCGCATAGGATTCTACTGTTGCAATTATTTTCTTTATCTCTTCGCTGTAAGATTCTTCTGTATATTTTTCCAGTTCATCTTTATGAAAACCAAGATGGCCGCCTGCCTGCGGTCCTTCGATAACTACCAGATCTGCTGTTCTTTTATATTTTCTGTCCCAATATTTCAGGATTACTTTTGCAGATTTATCTGTGGAAACAATAGGTGCAATCTTTGTCAGACTGCCCTTGACCAGTTCCGGAAGTTCTGTAGGAAGTCCTGCACCGGATATAATGATATCTGCACCTGCTTTTACAGCTGCTTTTACATGGGATGCATATTCTTTCAATGCGACCATAATGTTATATCCTATGATTCCATCCGGTGAAATTGCACGGGCTTTTTTCATCTCACTGCCGATTGCCCTCTCATTAGCTGCTGCCGGATTTTTATCAAAATCTGCTTCTCTGTAACCGATCTGCGCCGTAGATATAACACCAACACCGCCTTCTTTCGCAACAGATCCGGCAAGTCTTCCCAGGCTGATGCCAACTCCCATTCCACCCTGAATCAGTGGAATTCTTGTGATTTTATCTCCTATTTTAAAATTCTTCATCTGTTTTTCTCCTGTTCTTGTTTTGATATTTTATTTGTCTTTAAAATATTTTGATATTCAAAGTATATCATAAATTCCATTCTTGTCAAGAAAAACTATTTAATATAGTTTTTAATACTATATATGTGTATTTCCGAATGCTCTTACATCATACTTCTCATACTATCAAATAAATCATAAAATGTAGAATTACTGCTCACTCCGTACCCAGTGCGGATCGTAAACTTTTTTTTATATTTAGTTGACATTTTGTACTTTTATATGTTAAAGTAATATCCATACACAAAAATCGCAGGAAGGACATCACTATTATGAATTCTGAATTTTATGAAGAAGTACCTGTTCTCTCCAGAGAAGAGGCTATCGCTATTTTAAACACCCCGAATGATGAACTTAATACACTAATCGACCGCGCCAAAAACTTACGATATAAAAGGAGATTTTTCTGACATGAACCAGACCCAAAATATTACCGTGCCTCATAGTAAAACTTACGATATAACCATGACCGCACTGATGGCAGCCGTTACCTGTATTCTTGCCCCACTATCTATTCCAATCGGTCCAGTTCCGATTTCATTCACTAATCTGGCAATATATCTGTCTCTGTATCTTCTTGGATGGAAAAAGGGAACCGTCAGTTATCTGATCTATCTGTTAATGGGGTTCGTGGGACTTCCGGTATTTTCCGGATTCACTGGCGGTCCTGCGAAGCTGGCAGGTCCTACAGGTGGATATATCATTGGATTTATCGTCATGGCAGTCATTGCCGGACTGGTGATAGATAACTGTCACAAACCATGGATACAGCTTATCGGCATGATTGTCGGAACTATTGTATGTTATCTTTTTGGAACAATATGGTTCTGTATCGTTGCAGATTACACTTTTAAAGCAGCTCTTGCAGTCTGTGTAATCCCATTTATTCCTGCCGATCTGGTAAAAATGATTATTGCTATGATTATCGGACCGATGATAAAGAAAAGAATCCGATAATATAAAAAACGACCATACAAGAATATAATCTTCCTGTATGGTCACTTTCTTTTTGCCGTCAGTCAAACAGATATTTGCAGCCTGCTTTCGCCGCCTGACCCTACACCGATTAACTGTTTTATTTATGGTCTGAGTTCTTTCATCCACACAAGCATCTCACCCTCACCTCTGTTATTCCAGTAAGGATATGGGATTGCTGTGAGTTCCACATCTTCCAGCTGTGGTTTCTGTCCACTGTAAAGACTGTCGGAAACAGAAGATTCTACGATTTTCTTTCCCCTGGCTTTCACCGTTATAATTCCACCGAAGAGATCAGATTTTTCTTCTCTCAAAGCTGCATCTGTATCTACAAAGATTGCCGGAAGATTCTGGGAATTATCAATTTCTTCCAGGCAGTATACCAATGGTCCACGTACAATCGCCACTTTTCCGGAATCTGCACGTACCTGTGGATTTGCATAGACAAATTTAGCCGGTGCAGCAAAGCTTACCTCTACCTTTGTATCTTTTTCTACATGAACTCTGCGATAGCCTTTTTCAGATTCTTTATTTTCTTCGTATATATTTCCGTCTGCTTTCACCTGATAATTCTGCGCATAATCCGGCACACGAAGCATCAGATCCATTCCGTCTGCAGGTACATTCTTTACTTCCAAACTGTATGTATTAACCCATGGGAATTCTGTCTGAAGTTTTACAAAAATCTTATCTTTATTCCAGTCAAATTCCGTCTCATTTGATACAAAGAGGTTTACATACAGTTCTTTTTTCTCAGGTTTCTGTGAATAGACATACTGGCCAAGAGATGCCAGTGTTCTTGCAATATTCGGAGGGCAGCATGCCACGCCAAACCATTTCTGACGGATTGGTTTTACATGTTTCTTGGAGGTTCCTTCCATGCATGCAGGTGGCCACACCTCCAGCGGATTCACATAAAAGAAACTCTTTCCATCCAGTGCAATTCCGGCAAGAACCGTATTATACAATGCACGTTCCACCACATCCATATACTGGCTTTCCCCTGTAATCTGTGCCATTCTCAGGCCAAACAGAGCAAGTCCGATGGATGCACAGCTTTCAGAATAATTGTATTCATTTGGCAGATCATAGTCTACCGTAAATCGTTCCAGATAACCGGAAGAGCCAATTCCACCGGTAATATACATACGTTTTTCTACAATGTTATTCCATAATGTTTTGCAGGCATTTAAAAGTCCCTCATCCTGATATGCTTCTGCCAGATCTGCCATCGCACAATACAGATAAACGGCACGTACTGCATGTCCCTCTGCTGTTGTCTGCTCTCTTACCGGTTTATGTGACTGTGAATATTCAGGTGTATAATCTGCAAATTCCGGAAAAATCAGTTTATAATCCGGACGGCTCATCTCTTTCATAAAGTAATTCTCACCTACACCTCTGGCATCTATAAAATATTTTGCCTGCTTCAGATATTTCAGATTGTCAGTTACCCTTGCAAGTTTGACCAGGCCGATTTCTACTTCCTCATGTCCCGGATATCCATGTATTTTGCCTTCTTCCGTTCCAAAGGTATCGCAGATCAGATCTGCAAATCTGCACATGCACTCCAGAAATTTTCTTTTACCTGTTCCTTCATAATAGGCTACTGCCGCTTCCATCAGATGTCCGGCTGTATACAATTCGTGCCCTTCGCAAAGGTCTGTCCAGCGTTTGTCTGGTTCTTTGATCGTAAAATAAGTATTAATATATCCATCCTCGCACTGTGCGTCTGCAATCAGGTCGATTACTTCATCCGCTGTTTTTTCCAGCGCCTCATCCGGATAGCAGGCAAGAGAGAACCCTACTGCTTCCAGCCATTTGGCAACATCTGTATCCTGAAAAACAGCTCCATAAAAATCACCTTTAGCTCTTCCTGCTGCAATTTTAAAATTCTCCAGACAATGGCTGGATTCTGCATCCGGAATTCTGTCGTTCATTGCTTCCCACTGATAAGGGATAATTGTATTTCTTACAAGGTCAACATGTTTCGACCAGAATGGATCGCAGATGGAAACTTCTTTTAAATCCAATGAATTTGCTCTCATATCTTTTAATCTCCTTTTATTGTTTATAATAGCAAGTTAGAGCGTGTCGATTATTTATTTTTTCCAGACACGCTCTAACTTTGGCAATAAAAACTTCAGTTTCTCTTATTTTTGTTAATTTTACGCCTTTACAGCTCCGTTTGTCAATCCACTGACAATGTATCTCTGCATGAAGATAAAGATCAATACAACAGGGGAAATTGCAATGATTCCGAATGCCATTGTGGAGTTCCACAGTGTCTGATACTGCTGTACATAATTATAAATGCTGGAAGTAATCGGTCTCATATTCGGGTTTGTGATAAATGTAATACCATAAATCAGATCGCCCCATGCATATACGAAGGAGAATACTGCCGCAACAACTACACCCGGTTTTGCAATTGGAAGCATAATCAGGAAGAAAGATTTCCAATGTCCGCAGCCGTCGATGTTTGCCGCCTCATCCAGCTCCTTCGGAATGGAGAGGAAATAAGTTCTCAGGATAATAATACTGAAAGGAATACCAAGTGTGGCATCTGCAAGAATTGGTGCCCAGTATGTATTTAACAGTCCAATCTTTGAGAACATGATATATAAGGATGTCAGTACCAGAGTGGATGGAAGCATCTGTGTGATCAGGAAAAACAGGATCATCGCTTTCTTTGCGCGGAAACGGAATCTTGCCAGACCATAAGATGCAGGTATGGATAAAACAGTAGAAATAATAGTTGCTCCGACAGCAATGATCGCACTGTTTTTAAATCCACGAAGTGTATCACTGGATGCGGAAAGCTGTGCCTTAAATGCATCGAGAGAAAGATTTCTCGGCCATAACGGTGTCGGTATTTCAAAAATTTCCACCTGAGTTTTTAATGCAGTAACTACCATCCAGTACAGAGGGAAAATAAAAATCACAAAGATAATAAATCCGCATATAAAAGCGCCAATCTGGCCTTTTTTCTGTTTTTTACCCATTACATGATTTCCTCCTCTTCATTGATTAATTTGATATAAAAGACTCCGACTACCAGCAGGATCAGAAACAGGATATTAGCTGCTGCCGCACCTTTACTGAACTGGAATTCCTCAAAGGAAAGTCTGTATGCATATGTAGAAACCAGCTCCGTAGAATTAATCGGTCCGCCTTTTGTCATAACCCATACAAGGTCAAATACTTTAAATGTATATACGAATCCTAATGTCAGAACGGACATGATCGCCGGTTTGATCATCGGAATTGTTACCATAACTAATGTCTGAATCTTGTTTGCACCATCCAGGCTGCAGCTTTCATAAACTTCGGCCGGGATTGTTGTAAGTCCTGTTATCAGGAGCATCATGTTGAACGGAATACCAATCCAGATATTTGCAACAATAATAGCCACCATTGCAGACTTTGGATGCAGCAGCCATTCCATTGGCTGATCAATGATATGTAAAGACACAAGGAACTGGTTGATAATACCGCCCGAACTTGCAAACATGAATTTGAAAAGAAGTCCTGCAACTGTTACCGGAAGCAGCCAGGAGATCATTGTCATACCTCTGAAGAAAGAACATCCGGCAAATTTCTTATTGAATAACAGTGCCAGTGCGAAACCGATAATAAACTGGAAGAAAATAGATCCAACAGTAAATATTAATGTGTTGACAATTGATTTCGTTAAAATAGAGTTACCACTGGTGAATAACTCGATATAGTTTTTTAATCCGACAAATACCTGATTCTGTGGCTGCGCGAAAGAATACACATCTACATTTTTGAAACTTAAAATCAGGTTCTGGATCATAGGATAGCCTATGAAAACCATCATATAAATTGCTGCGGGAAGGGCGAACAGAAATCCCATCTTTGCCCCGCCATTTAACTTTCTTTGTTTTTTCATTCTTCTGCCCCCTTAAAATGGTAGTTAATATGTTGTCCGAAGATTCTGAACGACATCCATGAGTGAACCATATCTGTATGTGAAAATTCATGGATATCGTTCAATTTCGGAAAGAGATGCCGCACCTCAACATGAGGAGGCATCTCTTTCCATTATATCCGACTTATATTATTTCACTGCATCTACTGCTGCCTGTGTATCTTTTGCTGCCTGTTCCGGAGTCTTGGCTGATGTCATAACTTCCTGGAAGCCTGTCTGGATCGCACTTGAGTAAGATGGCCATGCTGCACTTGGTCCTCTCGGGATAGATGTATCAATCTGTGTAAGGAATGCTTTCTGGATCGGATCATCTGTCCAGTATGTATCGCTTGCCGCTTCTGTTTTTGGAGGATAGGAACCATACTGCTTCATAGCGTCAACCATTACATCTGTCTGATCATAGTATTTCAGGAATGCCTGTGCACCTGAAGTATCATCTTTATTTACAACACCCATGTTCTCACCACCAAGAATAGATGTTGCCTGTTCGGAATCTGCGTCTTTCTTAGGAAGAACTGTTACACCATAATTTAAGTCAGGAGCATTTGCTTCGATTCCTGGAATCTGCCATGGTCCGTTCTGCTGCATTGCAAGGTTTCCTGCCATGAAGTTATTATTTACATCTGACTGTGTCCAGTTTACACACTCTTTTGTCCAGGAACCGTCTTCGATCATTTCCTGCATTAATTTGTAAGCATCTACACCATCTTCAATATCTGTATAAGAACCACCTGCTGTGTAGATCCACTGTAAGCACTGGAATGTACCTTCGTCTGTGTTTGTTGCTGCATTTCCGAATCCGGATACACCATCTTTTGTCAGAGCTTTTGCCATTTCGTGGAATTCATCCCATGTAGTATTTTCATCCGGGTAATCAATTCCTGCTGCATCAAACATATCCTTGTTATAAAACAGAGCTGTACAGTTTGTTGCAAATGGGATTCCATAATGCTTTCCATCCAACATTGTAGATTCCATCGGTCCTTCCATGTATTCATCCCAGTTAATATCTACATCGGAGATATCACCGAACAGTCCTAACTGAATGAAGGATGCCATGCTGCAGCCATCAAGGATAACCAGGTCCGGAAGTTCTCCGGATGCGATTCCCAATGTAAGCTGTTTCTCATAATCTGCGAATGGTACATATACATGAGATGCTTCGTACTCATCCTGTGATGCATTAAATCCGTCAATCAGGGACTGCATCATTTCTTTCTGCGCGTCTGTTTCGAAGTAGTCCCAGATTACTACTTCCTTTTTGTCTGCTGCAGATGCGGTTACTGCTGTGGCTACAAATAAAGTACTTGCACATGCCATAGATAACGCCACTGCCAACACTTTCTTCATCTTCATAAAAAAACCTCCCATATAATGATTTCTTTCAGCTCTTTTGCTGTTGAACTCATTATATGAGAGATTATCCTTTTGGTTAATTCTAATAATTTAAGAAAGGTGGACTATTTTATTTTTAGTTCTCCTGAACAAGCTGATACATTTTACCAGTCAGTTTTTGTGCAATTGTTTCCCACTGTGGAAAGGAAGTCCTGGAAACCGCATAATTCATCTGTTCTTCAAACACCTTCATATCCTTATCCTCCGCTGCCATTTTCCTCGCAGCACTGATCTTTGCCGGGAGAATACTGGCAGATTTACAGAAGTTCAGAAGTTCCTCATTTTCCATACAATAATCCAGAAACACCAGAGAACCTTCTGCGTTTTTGCCTTTAATAATGGTTATATTCTCTCCGCCAAGCACTGCCGCAGATGAATCATTCTCAGGCAGAGGTACGATTCCATAGTCTGTACCAGCCTCTTTCAGCATCGGCAGAACCCAGGGTCCATTCTGCATCATAGCTGTTTTTCCCTCATTAAATTCTCTTGCCACATCTGTCTGTGTCAGATTGATGCAATTTACTGACATACTGCCGCTTTTCAGAAGTTCCGAAAAAAAATCAAAGGTTTCTGTCCATGGCCGACCATCAATCGCCTCCACGGTACCGCCTGCCGATAAAATCCATGGAAGAATCTGAAATGCGCCCTGTTCTCCTTCTATGCCACACATAAGAAATCCACTTCTGTCTTTTGTGGTAAGTTTCTCTGCTGCTTCTTTTAACTCCTGCCAGTCAGACGGAGGTGTAACACCTGCCTCTTTCAGCATCTGTTTATTATAAAACAATGCTGTACTGTTGCAGTTCAGCGGAAGACCATAATACCTGTCTTCATATTTTACGGTATCCAGAATTGATGAATAATACTCTTCTTCCAGATTCCAGTTCTTTACCTGTTCCGTAATGTCTTCAAACATTCCAAGCTGAATCAGTGACGGAGTGTCCGGGTTATCAAGAATCGCCATATCCGGAAGTTTATTCTCTGTGTAAGCAGAGGACAGCCCTTTTACAAAACCGGTCATTGGAACATATTCCCACTCTGCTTCATATTGATTCTGCGACTGATTAAAATTTTTAACCAGTTCATCCAGTCCGCTTCTCTGTGCCTGAGTTTCATAATAAGACCAGATTACCAGCTTTTCCTTTTGCTCTGCTTCTGTTTTTTCCTGTTCTTTCTTTGATATGCTGCCACAGCCACAAACCGATACAGTCAGTAAAATCAGGAGAAAAGTACACTTTTTTTTCCTTCTTCTGCTCATTTATTGTTTTCCTTCTTTTTTCAATCTATCCCCAAAAACTAATTTTTCTGTCTGTAATCACCAGGAGACATCCCCATTTCTTCTTTGAATACCCTGTTAAAGTATTTCGGATCATTATATCCAACCTGTTGTGCAATTGCATAAATTTTCTCATCTGTTCCCTTCAGAAGTCTTTTAGCCTGACTGATTCTGAACTGTTTCAGAAAGGTCGAGAAATTAATCCCTACCTCCTTATTAAACAACGCACTTAAATACTCCGGCGTAATTTCCAGTCGTTCCGCCAACATATCAAGAGATATATTTTCGCTGTAATGTTCCCGGATAAAGTTAATGGCTCTCCGGATCGCATAGTTGCGGATATCTTCTTTCTTATCTTTGGACTCAATAATAATATCCACTGCTTTACGAAAACAGGATTCCAATTCGCCTGCCGTAACCATTTCAGATGCAGCTTTCTCCAGATCCTGACTCTGTAACAATTTGTAAGCTTCCGGATTTACTTCATGGCAGATATGCTCCAGAAATGCCAGCATTTTTTTATAAGTTTTTCGTATATATCGTGGACTGCATTTCATTTCTTTTGTATAATCAATAAAAAAGTCTGCTTCTTTTCGTATCAGTTCTGCTTTTGTACCACACAATGCTGTCTGAATTCGATTTTCCAGGTGTATTGGATATTGAAATTCTTCTTCGGAAATGTTTTCAGTTTTTTTCTCTGTAATAATCGTACGATATCCAAGACGAATCCCATACAGATAATATTTTCTCAGTTTTTCAACTACATTCTGCATTTCCTCAGGCTTATCCAGAACAGCAAATGTCCATACCGGCTGGTCCTCCTCTGTAAGATTCTGATATACTCTCCGGTTAAGCTTTTTCTCAAATTCCTCCTCTGTGATATCTCCCTGCAGCAGCAAAAACATTTCCTGCGATTTTTCCACCAGAACATAAAAAATACGCATAGCCGGATATTGTTCCTTCATTTTTTCCCACTGACTACTTAATACCTGAGAATATTTCAGGCTGGTATTTCCCGTATATCCTGCTGCGATAAAAATCGGCTTATTTTCTGCAAAAACGTGATTTTCCTGAAGTTCGCAGCAGATATCCGCAACGTCATTCCTTCCACCTGTCAGCAACTCTCTGAGCAATCCCTCTGTTGTCTGAGCATTTTTTACTTCTTCTTTCTCAATTTTTTTCTGGATCTTATTCAGAAGTTCTGTGACATCTTCAGGTGCCAGTGGTTTCAACAGATAATCATCCACCCCATATCGGAGTGCTGTCTGCGCATATTCAAACTCTGAATAGCCGCTTAAGATCACAAAATGGCAATGATTTCCCAGCCTCACTGATTCCTGCAGCATTTCAAGGCCATCCATCACCGGCATACGGATATCTGAGATTACAAGCTGGGGATGGTAGCGGCTGATCATCTCCAGCCCTTCTTTTCCGTTTTTTGCTTCTCCAACAACCGTATGATGCGTATGTGACGTGATCAGTCTGGAAATTCCCATACGAATCTTTACTTCATCCTCTACAATTAAAATTCTCATTTTACTTTTCCCTCAAAAATACATTTTCCCAAAAGTATTTATCTGTCAGATATTCTGCTGTCATCAAGTATTGGCAGACGTAAAGTAATCACCGTTCCCATGCCTTCCATACTGCTGACATTCCAGGAGGCTTTTTCAGCATAGTACATATTCATTCTGGAAAAAGCATTGTGAAGTCCGATACTCTTTCCTTCATCTTTAATTGCTTCTTCCCTGTTATTAAAACATTTCAACATCTCCTGCGACATTCCTTTTCCATTATCTTCTATAATAACAACAATTCCCTGATCATGCCGGGCCGGCATGATATCTATCTGAAGAAGACCGCCACTTTCCATTTCTTTGAACCCATGAATGATCGCATTCTCCACAAATGGCTGAAGCAGAAGTTTATAAACTTTTCTGTTATAAGTCTCTTCTTCTATGTTCAGCCGATAAGAAAATGCATCATTAAAGCGCATCTGCTGAAGACTGATATATTTCTCCAGCCAGTCTGCCAGTTCTCTTATTGTTACAATCTGGTTGCTTTTATTTACACTATATCTGAGGATCACGCCCAGATTTCGAATCATTTTACTGATTTCATATTCTTCTTTCTCAATTGCCATCCAGTTAATCGAGTCAAGTGTATTATAAAGAAAATGTGGATTAATCTGTGCTTCCAGGGCACGTATTTCTGCATTCTTCTGATTCTCTTCTGCCTCTGTTACTTCCCGAATCAGTTCACGTACTTTTACTGTCATTTCATTAAAGTTATCTGTGATCGTACCAATCTCATCAAACGATTGTACGGGAACTACGACATCCAGATTTCCTTTCTTTACCTCCTGCATTCCCTGAACAACCGATTTTACAGAAGTATCCATATTTCGTATTGTATAAAAAATCAGAACAAGCGCAAAGCCTAATAGCAATACCGTTATTCCAATCTGCATTCCCTGCGTTCTGGTTACATCCTTCAGCATATAATCTCTGTCATAGGCATTACAGAAAATCCATCCGGTATCTGCATCTTCATATTGATTGAGAGCCACTTTTTTATATTTCAGATATCCGGAAACCTGCACAAATTCTTCAATACTAAGATCAGGATTTACAGAAATACCGGTAAAATCTTCATCCGGATAAGAAATTACTGTCTGCTCCTTATTCAGAATAAAATTAATGCTGTTATCCCGTGTTGTCCCATTTCCACAGATAGAGCTTAAAATCTTCTGATCCACTGACATAACAACTGTACCAATGCTTCCTTTTTCCAGATCATCAAAATCAAACAATCTTTTGGAAATATGAAAGAAATGTCCTGAATTTTCCTCTCCCTGAAATTTCATTGTATCAGTCAGCACCATTCCTGGTTCATCTATCGCCTCGCGATATGGCGGTGTCTGTCTCATATCTGAATAATTATTCCAGATTGTGTTCAAAGAAGAATCCGTTTCAAAATCATAAGTTACCGTCATACCGTCTGTGCATATGATACTCAGACAGCGTATTCCCGCATCGCTGTTCCGGTACTGCTTTATCCGTTTCACAATCTGATTATATGCCACTGCCTTATGAGTTTCCTGATCATCTGTCAGGGTTGTCACATTATCAATGATCTGGTCATCCGTATATATCTGATAAAGCAGATTCGTATATACCTCCATATTCAGATTCACACGTTCCGCAATCTGTGTCAGGTTGCTGACCATCAGTTCATCGATTTTCTCTGTCATTTGCTTCCGATTTACCTGAAACGCAAAAATCTGCATCAGAAGCAGAGGGATAATAGATGCCAGTGCAAATGCACAGAGCAGTTTATGTCCCAGTTTCCAGCTATTATAATGAGCCAGTATTTTCTTCCATATCTGCATTTTTTATTTCTCCAATCAACTGCTCACAGCTAAATAGTTCCCTGACTGCACTTTCATATACAACGCATTTTTCAGCTTTTTTTATTTTCTTCGCATACTTTTTGTTATTCGTAAACATCGGTGCCAGGTATGACCATAATTCTTTCATACGGAATAAAATATTTCTGTCCCCGGACAGATCTTCACAGTATTCATTATACATAATATCATGAAATCTGCGGATTTCTTCTTTTGAGGCAGGTGCACCACCACGTATTTCTCTGGCAAGTGCAGGATTTCTTAGTGTTCCTCTGCCTGTCATGATACACCCTAACGCTGGAAAACGTTCTTTCAGGCTAAGATAGTCCTTTGCTGTGACGATATCTCCATTATAGCACACCGGGGTCTTTGAATGTTCCAGTGCCTTCCCAAATGTTTCAAGACGCGGTGTATTTTTATAATAATCCTTCTGCACTCTTGGATGAATGATCAATTCCTCCAGAGGATATTTGTTATAGATTGTCAGCAAGTCCTCAAATTCATCCGGCGCATCCATTCCCAGACGGGTTTTTATGGAAATCTTCACATCGCATTTACGAAATATCTCATCCAGAAATTTATCCAGTTCATCCGGTCTGTCCAGAAAACCTGCTCCTCTGCCTTTCGTTACAACAGTCTTTGATGGACAGCCGAGATTCAGATTTACTTCATTGTAACCATATTCCTGCAGCGTTTCCGCTGTCCGAATAAAATCTTCTGCATTCTTTGTCAGAATCTGCGGAACTGCATACATCCCTTCATTGTTCTCAGGCGCAATGTCCTTCTTCTCTCTTGTGCTGAGATGACCTTTTTGATTCGGAAGAATAAATGGAATAAAATATTTATCAAATCCTCCAAAGCACTGATGAAGTGCACGTCTGTATGTGTATCCTGTGATTCCCTCAAGTGGAGCTAAATATATTTTCATGTGTTTCTCCTGTTTATTATATTTTTATATACTCATCTGTATAATGCTGACTACTGCACTCTGCAACATTTTAGCTCATTCATGCAAACAAAGGTAAACAATCAACAATTACTATATACGTTTTCTCTACAATTATCGTTTTCTATTCTATCGTTTTATCCAATTCCCGTCAAATCATTTCTGGGAAAAGCACAGACCCCCTGTCCATTACATAAACTATATAGAAATCCCCTTCGAGGTAAGAATTTGAAGGCTTTTTTGAAACCTTTGTCCATATCGCAGGAAAAATATTATCTTCAAAAATATCAGGAGGGTGATTCTCAGGCTAAGAATATCCTGATTGAACATAATCTCCGGCTGGTGGCTCATGTAGTAAAAAAGTACCAGGGAACCGGTGAAGATACAGACGACCTGATTTCTATCGGCACGATTGGGCTGATCAAGGCAGTCACAACCTTTGATCCACAGAAAGCTTCACGCCTGTCTACTTATGCTGCCAGATGTATAGAAAATGAGCTTCTGATGTTCTTTCGTTCTAAGAAAAAGCATTCGAGGGAAGTGTCTCTATATGAGCCTATTGGCACAGACAAAGAAGGAAATGAAATTAATCTGCTTGATGTGATAGAGAGTACACCTGTAGATATTGTGGAGGATTGTTACATCAGAGAAAACACTTCTTATCTTCTGAAATCCCTGAAAAAAATCCTGTCAGAAAAAGAATACCAGGTAATCTGTTATCGATACGGTTTGTTTGGCATGGAAGAAGAAACGCAACGCGAAATCGCCCAAAAACTCTGCATCAGCCGTTCTTATGTCTCCAGGATTGAAAAAAATGCTCTGCAAAAACTTCGCGGACTTTTTCCACAGATGCAGTAAAAGCAGCCAACGTAAATTTTGTTGGCTGCTTTTACTATTAACATAATAATTTATTCATACTCATTTTAAATCATGTTTGAAAAAAGCTTCCTGCAAGATGTGCAACACAATTTGCCGAAATGATTTTACTTATCTATTCAAATTAGAAATTCCTAGCTCTATTCAGCTCTTCTAAGCAGATCATAAACATCAATCTCTGTTCCCAGATCTACAAACAGCTTCTGCTGTGCATGAGGTGCGCTCTCCATCGGATTACCCTCTTCATCATAAATTCCCTTTACAGTAACAGATACATTCTGTCCGTCCGGTTTCATGATCTCAATCGTCTCACCTACTGAGAACTTATTTCTCTGTGTGATCTGCGCATAGCCACGTTCATCAACAGCTTCTGCAAATCCCAGATAAGTATATTCTTTCTGATAAGTATTATTATCGTAAATCTGTGTATTCTCATCCGGTTTTCCATAGAAAAATCCGGTCGTGAACTGTCTGTAAGTACAGTTGGAAATCTGCTCCTGATACCATGGCATATTTGCCTGATATTTCTCAGGACTCTCCATATAATCATCAATTGCCTTGCGGTAGGTTCTGGCAACTGTCGCAACATAAAGAGCAGTTTTCATACGTCCCTCTATCTTCAGGCTGTCAATTCCGCTGTTGATCACATCATCCATATGCTCAATCATGCAGAGATCCTTTGAATTGAAAATGTAGGTTCCTCTCTCATTCTCAAATACCGGCATATATTCTCCCGGGCGTTTCTCCTCAACGATGGAATATTTCCAGCGGCATGGATGGGTACAGGCACCCTGATTTGCATCACGACCAGCCAGATAATTGCTGAGCAGGCATCTTCCTGAATAGGAAATACACATAGCACCATGAATAAATGTCTCAATTTCCATATCATCAGGAATATGTTCTCTGATTTCTCTGATCTCCGCAAGGGAAAGTTCCCTGGCTGTTACTACACGTTTCGCACCCAGATTATACCAGAAACGATAGGTTTCATAGTTTGTATTATTTGCCTGTGTACTGATATGTCGCTCAATCTCCGGACAGATTTCCTTTGCATACATATAGATTCCCGGATCAGCAATGATCAGGGCATCCGGTTTCAGTTCTTTCAGCTCTGTCAGATATTCTCTGACTCCCGCCAGATCATAATTATGAGCCAGAATATTTACAGTTACATAAACCTTTACTCCATGTTCATGGGCAAAGACAATTCCCTCTTTCATATCATCATGGGAAAAATTCTTGGCTTTAGCTCTCAGTCCAAAGGCTTCTCCACCGATATATACAGCATCTGCTCCGAAAATAACAGCAATCTTTAACACCTCAAGGCTGCTTGCCGGAACCAGCAATTCTATTTTTCTCATATTGTTTACTCCTGTTTCACACTGACCGTAACTCCGTCTCCCAGAGGAATGATCGAAGTTATCAGGGCTGGATTATGTTTCAGTTCATACAGATACTCCCGCATCCGTTTATATATAGTTCTGTTTCTGCGCTCCACCAGATAATGGGATTCTATAATATCCCCCTCCTGAAGCACATTGTCAGAAATAAGAACACTGCCCTTTCGCATAAGACGCATTACATCCGGAAGCCAGTTAATATACTGTCCTTTTGCAGCATCCATAAAAATCATGTCAAAAGAACCATCCAGTTCTTTTAATATCTGTCCGGCATCTCCCTCCAGCAGAGTAATCTGTGATTCACGACCGGCTTCTTTGAAGTTCGCTTTTGCAATAGGAATCCTTTTCTCATAATTCTCTATTGTCACAATTTCCAGATCCTTTGTTCCATATTCACACATAAGAAGTGTGGAGAAGCCAATGGCTGTCCCCACCTCCAGAATACGCTTCGGCTGGTTTAAAGCCAGAAACATTTTCATAAAACTCTGCATTTCTCTCCGGATGATCGGTACACGTTCCTTTATGGCATACTGTTCCAGATTCTCAAGGAACGGTGTATTTCCCATATCCAGTGAATTGATATAGGTACGCATTCGCTCGTCAACTATCACGAATCACTTACCCCTTCCTGTTCATCATCTCCTGCCAGAATTCCCATGATACGGTTCGGTGTATATGCTGTACTCAAGAGATAAGTTCCCGGCTGAAGCTGACCATGATAGGTAGAAAGCCTCTCCTGCACATAAAATACAGGAGCACTCTCGATCAGTCCTTTTTTCTGAAGAGTTTTGGCAATTTTGTATAAAGAATCATCTTCCTTAATTACCACGGTAACTTCCTGTCCCTCTCCAGGACTCATTGCATGCTGATTAAATACATCATGCCCAAACTGAAAAGAAGACTTTCCGATCCAGAAAAGCAACACTACCACACAAACATAAAGTGCGATTTTAAAAAACACGCCGGCTACAACAACGCCAGCCGCACCTGCACGTTCTTTGGTATCACTCATAAACTATTTCCTTTCTGCAATTCTAATGTTTACAGCAACTGTTCCGTACTCTCACAAATCCAGATTGACAGACAGTTACTACTTACGCTACTGTGCAGGATACCACCTGTCGGATGATTTCCTGTAATTTACAGTGCACCAGGGATATCCATGTCGATGCCTTCTGCCAGTTTTACGCAAATCTTCTGCATCATTTTGCAGAGAGCAAGCTCTGCATCCAGATATGCATTTACTTCCGGATGTCTGCGAAGCTCTGCAGATTCCTTTCCCATCTGTTCTACAACATCGAACAGATTATCTGAGCCACATTCATTCTGAACTCTGTAGTTATCTCCTCTGAAAGCATCCACTCTTTTCTTCAGTTCAGGTTTTTGCTTCAAAATCTCATTCTGCTTCTGAAACTCCACATATTCAGGACTCTCCTTAAAGGCTTCCAGAAGGCTGCTGATATTTTCATCTATTGTATTTGATTTCATTTTATGCCTCCATAATGATCGGCAGGATCATCGGACTTCTCTTGGTACGTTTCCATAAGAATTCGCTGAGCGCATCTTTTACAACAGTTTTGATCTTGCCCCAATCTGTAATATTACGTTCCAGACAAGAATCCAGTGCATTCTCTACTACCTCTCTTGCGTGATCCATCAGATCCTCGGACTCTCTTACATATACGAAACCTCGGGAAACAATGTCCGGTCCTGCAAGAATTACATTGCTGTGACGCTCTAAGGTTACCACAACAATCATGATTCCGTCTTCTGCAAGATGCTGACGGTCACGAAGAACGATATTACCTACATCTCCTACTCCAAGTCCGTCAACCAGGATCGCACCTGTGTGTACGGTTCCTGTTATCTGTGCGCTCTGGTTGTCAAGCTCCAGAATATTTCCGGATGCAAGAACAAAGATATTCTCTTTCGGAATTCCCAGTTCTTCTACTACATTCTTCTGGGCTGTCAGATGTCTGTATTCACCATGAACCGGAATTGCATATTTCGGTTTAACCAGAGAATAGATCAGTTTGATTTCCTCCTGGCATGCATGTCCGGAAACATGAACATCCTGGAAGATAACTTTTGCACCCTTCATGGAAAGTTCATTGATAACCTTGGATACCGCTTTCTCATTTCCAGGAATCGGATTGGAACTGAAAATAATCGTATCATTCGGTTTAATCACGATTTTCTTGTGGATATTCGCTGCCATACGGGAAAGCGCAGCCATAGATTCACCCTGGCTTCCTGTTGTAATCAGCACTACCTGCTCATCCGGATAATTCTTAACCTGATCGATCTCAATCAAGGTCTGATCCGGAATGCGGAGATATCCAAGCTCTGCTGCAGTAGTAATAACATTTACCATGCTGCGGCCTTCCACTGCAACCTTACGGCCAAATCGATATGCTGTATTGATGATCTGCTGTACACGGTCTACATTAGACGCAAAAGTCGCGATAATGATTCTGTTTGTCTTATATTCATTAAAGAGATTATCGAATACATGTCCAACAGAACGCTCAGACATCGTAAATCCACTTCTCTCAGCATTTGTACTGTCGCACATCAGTGCCAGTACACCTTTCTTGCCGATCTCGGCAAAACGCTGCAGATCAATGGCATCTCCAAATACAGGTGTGTAATCCACTTTAAAGTCACCTGTATGCACTACGATACCTGCCGGTGAATAGATTGCCAGTGCAGATGCATCCTGGATGCTGTGGTTTGTCTTTATAAATTCAATAGAAAAATCTCCAAGATTGATGACCTGTCCATGTTTTACTTCTTTTAATTTGGTGGTGCGGGTCATATTGTGTTCTTTCAGCTTATTTGCAATCAGGGCAATGGTAAGCTTTGTAGAGTAAACCGGAACGTTTACATCTTTAAGAACATACGGCAGCGCACCGATATGATCCTCATGTCCATGTGTGATCACAAAGCCTTTTACCTTGGAAATATTTTCTTTCAGATAAGTCACATCCGGAATGACAAGATCAATTCCCAGCATATCATCTTCCGGGAAAGCAAGTCCGCAGTCTACTACCACGATGCTGTCCTCATATTCAAATGCTGTGATATTCATTCCGATCTGTTCCAGACCGCCAAGTGGAATGATCTTTAATCTGGATGTCGGTTTCTTTGGTTTACGTGGAACACTCTTTACCGGATTCTTAAATGGTACCGGCTTTCCGCTCTTCTCTTTATCCGTTACAGCTTTACGATCCTGTATCGGTTTTCTTCCATGAGTGTTCCTGTGCTGCGGTTTATATTTATAATTCTTCGGTCGGTTATATGGTCTTCTCTGGCCATGACCGGACTGTCCTTCATGATTTTCACGTGCTTCGTTATTATATTGGTTGTTATTTTCGTTATTCAAGCATTACACCTCCCGGCTACATTTCAAGGTCTACGTCATCTAACATCTGTTCAAATACTTTAAAAACTGCCTGCAGTTCGTCCTCGTCCTCGACCATCTCATAGCAGGCTTCCTGACTGTCATCCTCTGACACATCTTTAAAAATATAGGCAGTCGCCTCATCATCCATAGAGTCAGATACCAGAAGATATGCGATTCCTCCGATTCTGGTCTGCTCTTCTACATAAAACTCCGCTTCTGTTCCGTCCTCGAGCTGAAATTTAATCTTATCCATTTTATCAATCTCCTAACAGGACAGGGAATCCAGATATCCCTGCAAAATAAAAACAGCTGCCAGCTGATCCAGATACTGTTTACGATTCTCTCTGCGCACACTGGCTTCCATTAAAGTACGATTGGCTTCTACTGTAGTCAGACGCTCGTCCCACATGATCACTTCCAGACCTGTCCGTCTCTCCAGCATTTCCTTAAACTCCAGTGATTTCTGGGCACGTTCTCCAATCGTATTATTCATATTCTTCGGATATCCAAGTACGATCCGTTCCACCTGATACTCCGAAATAAGTTCTTCTATACGGGCAAGTGTCTGGCGCAGGTGATTCTCCTGCTTACGCCAGATTGTCTCCACTCCCTGCGCGGTGATTCCCAGCGGATCACTGATTGCCACACCGACTGTTTTTGAGCCATAATCTAATCCCAGGATTCTCATATCAGCGTTCCCAGGATTTATTCTTAATATACTCGTTTAAAAGTTCCTCTACCAGTTCATCACGCTCTACTTTCATGATCATGCTTCTTGCGCCCTTATGGCTGGTAATATAAGTAGGATCTCCGGACATAATATATCCAACGATCTGATTGACCGGATTATATCCTTTCTCATCCATTGCTGTGTAAACGAGGTCCAGTACCTCTTTTACCTGAAGCTCCTGGTCTGGTTTTGTTCTGAAATATTGGGTATTACCCAGATTGTTCTCTGCCATTTTTTTCACGTCCTTACCTGATTTATTTTCGCAGAACCTTTCAGTTATCGCATTATCTCGTACCTTCACGCACTTCGCAATAATTCATCGTTTCTGCTATGTATTGCAAATTTCGTATACAATACACATATATTCTTCTATATTTTAATATAATTCCATCTATTCTGCAACCGCAAATTTATTGCAGTCATTAGCAAGTTAACAGTTACTGTTCACTTTGTACCCTATTCCGTACACAGTACTCCGCCGGTCAATGTATGATTTTCCAGAAATCTCTCAGCTTTTACAGTAATTATGTCATTTACTCCATAAGCATCCTGTTTTCTTACTGCTGTTTTAATATATTCTTTGCTGTGTCCGATATACCACTGTTCTCCATTAATCTCTACTTCTTCCTCAAGAAGAACTTTCAGTTCACTGCCAATCATGGACTCTTCATATTCTCTGGCATGTTCTTCATTTAATGCAAGCATCTTGTCACTTCTGACAGCTTTCTGCGCTTCTGTCAACTGACCTGACATGGCGGCAGCCTTCGTTCCATGACGACGGGAATATTTGAAAATATGTGTCTCATAAAAATGGATACTTTCCACAAAGTCATAGGAAGCCTGAAAATCTTCCTCTGTTTCCATCGGAAAACCAACAATCACATCTGTTGTAAGTGCCGGATTTTTAAAGTATTTTCTCAGAAGATCACATTTCTCTGCATATTCTGTGCTTCTGTATCTTCGGTTCATTCTTTCCAGAGTTGTGTCACATCCGCTCTGCAAAGACAGATGGAAATGTGGGCACATCTTCGGCATAGAGGAAATCGTTCTGGCAAATTCCTCCGTAATGATTCTCGGCTCCAGAGAGCCCAGACGGATTCTCTCGACTCCTTCTACCTCATGTACAGACTGAATCAGTGAAAGCAGTGTTTCTCTTTCTTCTTCCGGGAAATCTACTCCATATGAACTTAAGTGGATTCCTGTGAGTACCACTTCTTTATATCCCTTGGCAGCAAGTGCACGGACTTCATCCATTACCTGTGCAATTTTACGACTTCTTACACGACCTCTTGCATACGGGATGATACAGTAGGTACAGAACTGATTACAGCCGTCCTGAACTTTAATATATGCACGCACATGCTCTGCTGTGTGATTGATCGCCAGTTCTTCATATTCTTTTGTCTGATTGATATTTAATACATGCTTCTGCTTGGTGTGCTGCTGTTCATATTCCTGCAGCACCTGGACAATATTTCCTTTCTGGTTATTTCCAAGGATCAGATCTACTGCCTCGTCCTTATCCAGTTTTCCCTCATCTGTCTGAACATAACATCCCGTTGCCACTATAATCGCATCCGGATTCATTTTCTTTGCTTTATGCAGCATCTGTCTGGACTTACGGTCTGCGATATTAGTGACTGTACATGTATTGATCAGATAAACATCAGCTCCCGGCTCAAACGGTACGATCTCGTATCCCGCTTCTTCCAGAAGCTGCTGCATTGCCTCTACTTCATAGGCGTTTACCTTACAGCCTAAGTTGTGAAGTGCAACTTTTATTCCCATTCTTTCCTCCTGTTTCTTATCTAAATTTGTAATTCCTTGTAACTTTATGACTATTCCGCATTCTGCTATCCTGAGATATGCAAGTCAAAAACTCATTGTCAAAGCTACTTTTCAATGAATTTTGTTTGCAGAATAAACGCCTGTTCCCGTACAATATTGTTCATTTTTTACAATACTATCGGAACTTTCGTCATTGTTATACATTTTCACTAAATCTTTCTGGAAATTTTATCCGTTTTCACCTTGACTTTTTGCAATACTGCCGTTAAGATGAAAACTGTAAGCTGACAGGCTATCAGGTCAGCAAATAACTATTATTAAGGGAGGTTCTCATAATGAAAACATGTAAAATTTCACTGAACTCTATTGATAAAGTGAAAGCATTCGTTAATGAAATCAGCAAATTCGACTGCGATTTCGATTTAGTATCCGGAAGATATGTAATCGACGCAAAATCTATCATGGGTATTTTCAGCCTTGATTTATCCAAACCGATCGACTTAAACATCCACGCTGATGGCGCTGCTCTTGATACCGTTATGGCAATCGTTAGCAAATACGTTACAGAATAATTTTTTTCGCAGTCATTGAGGAACTGGTTTACAGTTCCTCTTTTCTTTTAGTCAATCTCAATAATCTCAACTGTCTCCAGCGCTGTTTTCATCAGTTCATCAATCTTCTCTTCCAGTTTTGTTTCTGAACGATGGATCACATTCAGGTTTGGCTTTGTAACCGGATGTTTTGCCACAAAGATCGTACAGCAGTCTTCAAATGGCTGGATAGACGTCTCGTAAGTTCCGATTTCCCATGATCTCTCTACAATTTCCTGCTTGTCAAAGCCGATAACCGGGCGGTATACAGGAAGTGTGCAGACTTCATTGGTAGCGGCAAGACTCTGTAATGTCTGGCTTGCAACCTGTCCGATACTCTCGCCTGTGATCAGACCAAGGCATTTGCTCTGTTTTGCAAAATGCTCTGCAATACGCATCATATAGCGACGCATAATGATAGTCAGCTCATCATGTGGACACTGATCATAAATGTAAAGCTGGATATCTGTAAAGTTTACTACATGGAGACGAATCGGTCCACTGTATTTTGCTACCTGTTTTGCCAGATCTACGACTTTCTGTTTTGCTCTTTCACTTGTGTAAGGCGGCGCATGGAAATATACCGCATCAATCTTAACACCACGTTTTGCGATCATATAACCGGCTACCGGGCTGTCGATACCGCCAGAGAGAAGAAGCATAGCTTTTCCGTTTGTTCCGATTGGCATTCCGCCTGCTCCCTTGATTGTCTGGGAATATACATAAATCTTGTCACGGATTTCTACAGAAAGAGTAAGCTCCGGATCATGTACGTCTACGCTTGCATCCGGGAATTCATCCAGAATACGTCCGCCAAGTTCTGCACTGACTTCCATAGATGTGATTGGATAGGACTTCTTTGCTCTTCTTGTATATACTTTGAAGCTTCCATTGTAATTTGGATGGCAGTTCTTCATGTAAGAAACAACATCCTTTGCCATCTGCTCAAATCCCTGCTCCTCATAGATCACTACCGGGCAAATTCCGACAATACCAAATACATGCTGTAACGCATCTACCGTCTCATCATAATCATACTGTTCCGGGCAGAACACATAGATTCTTCCCTGTTCTTTCTTTACTTCAAACTCTCCCTCAATTTTGGAAAGTGCGATGTTCATCTGCTTTACAAGGGCGTCTTCAAAAATATATCTGTTCTTACCCTTGATAGCGATTTCTGCGTATTTTATTAAAAATGCGTGAAATATCATTCTATTCTCCTTTTGTTCTTTCTATCATCTTAATTACACATTGTCTGCATTGCAATGTATCTGCAGCAGCATGCATATCCTGTCACTTTCTGGGTTTCGCCAGGCAGCGATGCATTATTGTCCACTGATAATATCCTGCCGTCAATCTGTTGATCTGTTATCTGCGGGCGTATCGTTTCAACATTGGAAGCACTTCATTTAATACCTCCAGGCAGTAATCAACCTCTTCAAATGTATTCTCCTCCGAGAAGCTGATACGCACAGTATTCTCAATCTGTGCATTGCTCATTCCCATGGCAGAAAGCGTGGCGCTTGGTTTTCTCTTATGGCTGGAGCATGCGCTTCCCGCAGATACAAAGATATTTCTGTCCTCCAATGTGTGAAGCAATACCTCACTTCTGATTCCCAGAAAACTTACACTCAGGATATGAGGCGCACCTTCTCTGACAGGCATTCCATTAATCACTACGTCATCTATTTTGGAAAGCCCCTTTGCCATACGTTCTTTCAGCTGATAAAGATGTTCGATCTTTTCATCAAAATTCTGATACATCATCTTCGATGCCACGCCTAGACCTGCGATTCCCGGCACATTGTCAGTTCCGGAGCGCATTCCATTCTGCTGTCCGCCGCCCAGAATCAATGGCTGCACCTTTGCTTTACTGTTAATGTAAAGAAATCCGACACCTTTTGGTCCGTGGATCTTATGTCCGCTGACAGAAAGAAGATGGATTCCCCATTTCTTCGGATAGATCCGATATTTGCCAAATGCCTGAATTGCATCTACATGATACAATGCTTTCGGGCTCTTCTCCTGAACCATAGCACCGATTTTTTCTACGGGCATCACTGCTCCGGTCTCATTGTTTACCATCATTGTAGATACTAAGATCGTATCCGGTCTTAATGCCTTTTCAAGTACGTCAAGTTTTACAACTCCGCGCTCATCCACCGGAAGAATCGTCACTTCAAATCCTTGTTCCTTAAGAAAAGTAATCGGCTGACTGACTGCTGCATGCTCTACAGCAGTCGTGATGATGTGATTTCCACTTCTCTTATTTGCAAGCGCGCCACCAATCAGTGCCAGATTATTAGACTCTGTTCCACCGGAAGTAAACAAGATTTCTTTCTCTGTTACTTTCAGTATCTGTGACAAAATTCTGGCAGATTCTTTGACATACCCTTCCGCATCAACACCCTTCTGGTGCATGGCAGATGGATTTCCGAAATCTTCCATCATTGTCTTAACCACGATATCCTTTACTTCTTCAAAGCAGCGGGTCGTAGCTGAATTATCAAAATATGCTTCCATTTTTATTCTCTCTTGTTTCTATATATTATCCTGATATTACTATTCTCAGTAACACCAAAATACCTGAATTTTTCCCTGATCATACAACTTCATATTACTGTTCCCGGTAACAATTAATCTTATCTAAGAAAAACCGCAGGTTTTCATTTTCAACTGTTTCTTATTATAACTTACTCATTCTCCAACTGAAACATCAGTACAGACAAAATCGCAAGTCCTGCTGTCTCTGTTCTGAGGATGCGCCTTCCAAGTGTAATGGCATGTGCTCCTGCCTCCAGTGCCTTTGACACTTCTTCTTCCTCAAATCCACCTTCCGGCCCGATGAAAATGCCGATAGACTGTCCCGGTCTGAGCTCGTTCAGGATTTCTCTGGTTTCTTTCATTCCCTTTGCAAGCTCGTATGGAATCAGCTTCACATCTAAATGTCCGGCAAATGCCAGCGCCTCTTTATAAGTCATAACTTCGTGAATCTCGGGGATCAGCATTCGCTTTGACTGTTTTGCCGCGCTCTCTGCGATTTGCTGCCAGCGGGCTACCTTCTTCGCCGCTTTCTTCGCATCCAGCTTCACTACACATCGCTTTGTCTCTACAGGAATCACTGAGAAAGCTCCCAGCTCCACTGCCTTCTGAATAATGAGTTCCATCTTATCTGCTTTTGGAAGTCCCTGAAAAAGATAAATCTTGTTTGGAAGTTCATATTCCGGTTCCTGTGCATAAAGAATATGAAGTAAAACTTCATCCTCTCTCAGTTCTTCTATCTGACAATGATACTCCTTATTGCCGCCATCGCTGATCCAGACATCCTCTCCACATTTCATACGAAGCACGTTTTTAATATGATTCACATCTGTTCCATTGATATGAATACGATGCATTTCTTCCTCGATCTGATAAGGTTCCACAAAAAAACGCTGCATAAGATCAGTCCTTTCTTGCTGTGACAGAAACCCATTCGCCCTGATGTGTTACCTCTACAACCGTCAGTCCTGCTGCCTTCACAGCTTCCACTACTACCTCTTCTTTCACATCAAGAATACCGGAAGTAATATAGTAAGCACCTTTCTTCATCTGATTAACAATCACCGGTGTCAGCGGAATCAAAACATCTGCAAGAATATTTGCTGTGACAATATCATATTTTTCATAGCCTGCCTGATCCTGGATTGCTTTGTCATCGATAATATTTCCAATAACCATGTCAAAAGTCTCATCTGCGATCTGGTTTGCTTCTTTATTCTCTGCAACTGCCGGAACTGCACATGGATCCAGGTCTGTTCCCAGCACATGTTTTGCCCCGAGTTTGAGCGCAACGATACCAAGAATGCCGCTTCCGGTTCCGACATCCAGCATCTCTGTATCCGGTGTCACATATTTCTTTAACTGGCGGATCACAAGCTGTGTAGTCTCATGCATCCCTGTTCCGAAAGCTGTACCCGGATCGATATGCAGGATCATTTTGTCCTTGTCCTCTTCTTTTACTTCTTCCCAGGATGGAACAATAAGAATATCATCTACATAGAACTGATGGAAATACTGTTTCCAGTTGTTGATCCAGTCCTTATCCTCTGTCTGGGACTCTTCGATCGTTGCTTCTCCGATATCCATGAAATTTCTTAAATCATCCAGTGCTTCACGCACATCCTTAAGAATCGCGTCTTTATCAGCATCTTCCTCCAGATAGAAATTCAGATATGCAACACCGTCATCTGCAGGACCTTCCGGCATAATGTCTACAAACATCTGAGCTTTATCTTCCTCTGTCAGTGGCTGCTTGTCCTGAATCTCCACACCTTCGATTCCAACCTCTGCCAGTGTACTGATTACGATATCTTCTGCTTCTGTTTTCGTTTTTACTGTAAAACGGTTCCACTTCATATATTATTCTCCATTCTTAATTATTTTGTATAATTAACATTTATCCTTACGGTTCGCATACCACTTTATATCTTAAATCGCACAGACAAGTAAGTGGTATAGTTATTTCGAAAATAATGTACCAGAAATCTTTTCAAAAAACTTTCTGAAAATATCATGGTGATTTCCATTGCTGTAAAATCTCCACGACAGTTCCACCAGTCCTACTCCGGCGATTGCATCCACCAGATAATGCTGCTTAAGTACCTGCGTGGAAATAATGATCAGTATTGCAAATATCAGTGAAAAATGCTGATACCACTTCGGTATCTTCTCTGATTTTCTGACTCCCCGCCAGCTCAGCCAGCTTACATAACAGTGAATCGATGGGAATAAATTTGAAGGAGTACTTGCCCCATCCATCATGTAAACAAACTTAAGCAACTGTTCAGACCAGGTATTTCCCACAATCTCAGGTCTTATATTTGTAGTCGGCAAAATCAGAAAAAACACAAAACAGGCAAAATGTACTGTCAGATCTGTCGCTACAAACCGGTAAAAACCGTCCTTTCCTCTCTGTGACGCCAGAATATAATTCACCGCCCAGAAAGGAAATGCCAGCACATAGATCCAGATAAACTGTGGAATCAATGGCACTGCCCTGTCCAGTGATGTGGTAAAATCAAAATGATATCTGTTCGCTGTCAATATGCCACTGCCCCAGTAAATCAGACAATTCAGCACAAAAATACTTATCAGTGGCAAGATTGACCACAACGGGAGATATTTCTCCCGAAAAAACCGAATTTTTTCTTTTTTAGTCAAATACCTCTCCATTTCTCAGGAATCCCTGTCCATGCAACTTGTTGGTACACTACATGATCATACATTATTTTCTTCTGCTTTTTTTGCCGTTATCTTTCAATATACACGACCACGCAAAAAAAGAAAAGAGGTTTGCCCTCTTTTCTTTAATTTTCTTTCATTTTTCTTTTAAAATCCAATTTTCAAATCTCTGAAAATCAGTCCTCAAAAGTCTCTTTTAATTTATCCATGAAGCTCTTTTTCTTCTTTTCGGATTTCTCGGTCCCTTCGGAAGACTCCTTCGGGCGGTTGCCACATGCCTCATCGAATTTACGCAGCGCTTCTTTTGCTTCTTCGTTGAGATTGGTCGGAACCTGTACAACGAATGTCACATAATGATCTCCACGTACGTTCTTGTTTCTTAAGGATGGAACACCTTTTCCCTTCAGACGGATTCTTGTATCTGTCTGAGTTCCCGGCTTCACTTCATATTCCACATCTCCATCCACTGTGTTGATACGGACAGTACCACCCAGTGCCGCCTGTGCATATGTAAGAGGCGCAGTGGAGAAAATATTCATATCCTGTCTCTGGAAAATCGGATGACGTGCAACATTTACTTCTACAAGAAGATCACCTCTCGGTCCTCCGTTTGTACCCGGTTCACCCTTCTCACGGATACGAATACTCTGACCATTGTCAATACCAGCAGGTACAGATACCTGAATCTTCTTTCTGGAAGAGGTATATCCTGTTCCGCGGCATGCACTACATTTATCTTTAATGATCTTACCTGTTCCATGACAGTCCGGACAAGTCTGTACATTACGCACCATTCCGAACATGGACTGCTGTGTATATACGACCTGACCTTCACCGTTACATTTCGGACAGGTTGTCGGTGAAGTACCCGGTTTCGCACCTGTTCCATGGCAGGTGGTACATTCGTCCTTCAGTACGATCTCCAGTTCTTTTTCACAGCCAAAGACAGCTTCTTCAAAAGTAATATTTACGCGTGCACGAAGGTTTGCGCCTTTCATCGGACCGTTATTGGCACGTCTGCTTCTGCTGCCGCCGCCAAATAAATCACCGAAAATATCGCCGAAGATATCACCCATATCAGCACCGTTAAAATCAAAACCTCCGAAGCCGCCGCCGGCACCTCCGCCACCGTTTTCAAAAGCCGCATGGCCAAACTGGTCATACTGTTTTCTCT